>Ga0207096_1190_pt1 | contig 11078 bp, 6 predicted proteins | sample Alteio_BWMinHeat_86_FD_153547 | JGI IMG/M metagenome (GOLD analysis project Ga0207096, IMG submission 153547) | Enriched cells from forest soil in Barre Woods Harvard Forest LTER site, Petersham, Massachusetts, United States -... | ecosystem: Environmental > Terrestrial > Soil > Temperate forest >...
TTATGAGGTAGATTCCTCGATGGGCTTGCGCCTTATTCACAGGCACTTTGCTTTAGAAGAGGGACAAGTTATGGCTGAAAATTATGAAGTTGTACATTCAACTCCCTCTTTCGTGACTCAGCCTCATACATTAGAAGAAGCCCAAGAAAGAGGTACTCTCCCAGCTAGCTGGATTTTTACAGATAGCCCAGAAGAGGGAGGTGTGCTTTTTGAGACGTCTTCTGATCCCACTATAAAAACGACAAGCCTAAAGTTAAGAGCAAATCCAAAGTTTTTTGAGGAAATGGGCAACGCATTAAGAGAATATAAATTAAATCATATACTATCCATTGGTATTCTTGAAAGAAAGGATTTAGTCGCCCAAGAAAACGACTGGTATATAGAGAATACATTTATTCCAGATTCCAGAAGTGTTGTTCAATTACGGAATATTCAAGAAAAGCCCTTGGGTGAAGGGGTTGTCAGAACGAGCTGGGCTTTTAAAGAACCAAAAAAACATGGTTGTAGCTGTTGGTGGGTGTCCGCGTGTTATGTTGCGGTTTGCGGAGGATTTCGTGAGCATAAAGATTAATTGATCCACCCCATTTAATGAGCTGTAAAAGCTACAATCTAGGCAGATAGGTTCTTGCAGCTCATTTTATGCTCATAAATATTTATTTTAAGTTGCTCTTAAATAAGGAGATATTCTTATGAAAAAGAATCAAATCAAAAAACCAATTTTTTCTATTATTACTTTTTTTTGTCTTTCTTCTTCTGCATTAGGTGGAAAATATGCTGATATTTTTACGCGGGATATTTATGAACAATCGACCGTTCTTGCAAAAACATTTAAATCCGAGGAAGAGAAAGATCAAGCACTCGTTAAGCATCTGAATGAGGCTAAAAAAGAAGCACTCGCAAAGAAGTGTCTCCAAAAAATAACTGATAAGATAAATAATTTACAACAGATTTATACCTCCGCAGAAGAAAGAGAGTTTTTGAGAGAAGCCCTTGGAGGAATAGGAAAGGGGCTGCAGAATTTAGGTGCGGGCTTAGGATCTTTAATAGCTCCTATAGGACAGACTGTTGGAGGAACTCTTGGTGGCCTTTTAGCTATTCCTTTACAAGTATTAGAACAAAATATCATTAAAACTAAAAAGTTATCCGGAGAGCAAGCTCAACTTATCGCTACTGAAATCAGAAAGCTACATTGGGAAATTGAAGATCTAATAGATGGTCTCGAAAATGAGCCCATTAAAGATCTAGAAATTAAATATATTAAACAAAAAAGAAAAATAAATAATGTTAGCTTAAATAAAGAAATAGAAATTGGACTCTTAGATGCTCGAAAATTAGATTTTATTGCCACAAACGCGACTCAATTCGTTGACCTCGCGTTAAAACTCCCAATACAAACAAAACCTTTATTTGATAGCTCATACCCCTTAAAATCTCGCTGCGATATCTTAGAAAAGTTTAATCATTATTCCTTTTTTCAAAATTATGCAGAAAAAACTCGAAAAATATTAAGAAATATTGTAACCCAAACTGCGGCAGATTCGATAGCTTCTAAGGATTCAATGGTTCCCTCAAGAAAAACGTATTATTTATGGGGAGATCCATCAGCAGGCAAAACAAGCGCTGCACTAGAGATTGTACAATTTTTAGGGGTTCCTTATATAGACATGACTTCGCGTTCTGCTGCTGAGTTTGCTCAAGGAAATGTAGAAGGCCAAGACCGCAATATGGGACAAAATCCAAACCCTGGATGGATTGCAAGAGCTTTGATGGTCAATACCCCGCAAGATGATCAATCTTATAATAATAGTTTTATTATTATCAATGACTTAGATAGAATTATAAATGGAGTAAAGCCTGATGCGGCAATTCCCTTTCTTTTAGATTTTCTAGATCCTTCAAAGAAAGAATTTCGTAATCCTTACTTCAGAAGCGGTATTGATATTAGCCATTTGAACATCATCATTACAGCAAACCAAGAAGTCGGAAGAAATTCAAGTGCTACAAACCAAAAAAACGAAGCAGAGATACCGTCTAATATTTTGAAAAATCAAGAAATTAGAGAAAACTCAAGCTCTATAAGTGCAAAGAAGGAAGCCGATGCTCCTCCTAATGCTTTAAAAACACGTTTTTTTAAAGAAATTCGCTTCCCAAAGTTTACAGAAGCACAAGCATCAAAAATTATGAAGTCATTTACCGCGGATGTTATAAAACGTCATCATGTTCCAAAAGAGTTTGAATTTGAGTACAAAGACCCCACTTTTTTAAGAATGAATTTTGACGCAAAAGCCTATCAATTTCATGGTATTTCACAAAATTTATTAGAGACTTTTTTGGAAGGATTAACAACTCTTTTGGAAAAGGAATGCACAGAGAGTAACGGTCAGTTTAGTTTACCCACGTTTATTCTTTCTACAGGTGTTTCTCCAGAAGAAGAAAACATCACACTTCGAGAGATTCAACACAGAATAGATGATACAATGAATCAATTTATGAATGATTTTTTAGAAAAAGGAATGTCGTGGTTTTCAGAAGCTAAAAAAATTGTTCCTAGCAATAAAGAAAAAGCTTTAGAGTTATTTACCTGCGCAGCTCTTACAGGGCATCCTGGCGCTTGCTATGAACTCGGCAAGCTTTATGATACATTAACCCCACCTTACCCGGTAACAAGCATGCCTCATGCATCATCAACGGTTAGCGCATCTTCAAGTGCTACCATAACTACTCTTCCCAACAATAAACAACAGGCCCTTTTTTGGTATAAAAAAGGCGCAGAAAGAGGCCATGCAGAATCTGCCTATAAGTTGGGCTTTTTATATGAAAAAGGTCTAAAAGTATTCCAGGATCTCATCATTGCTTTCAAATTTTACGAAATAGCAGCTTTTCAAAATAATAGTGAAGCCCAATATAAGGTCGGAGTCATGTATTCTGAGGGGCGCGGAGTAATCCGAAATGATGCGAAAGCTTTTGAGTGGCTTCAGAAAGCCGCAAAGCAAGATTATAAGAATGCTCAGTTCTATGTCGGTTACCTGTATGAAAAGGGCCAAGGAGTAGAACAAGATGACACAAAGAGTTTTAATTGGTACCAAAGAGCTGCTCTGCAAGATCATGGTGTAGCCCAATTTAGAGTTGGGCGTATGTATCATCTTGGGAAAGGAATACAACAGGATTATAAGCTGGCTATGGAGTGGTATCAAAAAGCTGCTCATCAAGGACATCCTATGGCGCCACTTTACGTTGGGGATATGTATTATCAAGGTGAAGGGGTAGAACAGGATGATAAGCGAGGTCTGGAGTGGTATCTCAAAGGACAACAGTGCGTTGAAGCTCAATTTCCCATTGGGAACTTACACGAGAGTATTGGGAAAACAGCAGAAAATTACACAAAGACGCAGGTTGTCTTTGATGCCGATGATACTGAATTTGAGTATAATAGACATACTGCAAAAGTAAAAAACAATCAAGCGGATGATAACTTTACCAGTGACTCTAATAGACCTCCTGCGAAAATAGAAAATCCTCCACAAGATGCAGGTAATGATGAGATTATAAGTATTCCACACCTTAATGTGGCTATTATACAAGATATCAACAGAGGGTATAGCCTCCGATTGATGCCCCCAAATCCGACTTCAGATTCTTTACACCTTATCAAACCAGGAGAGCTAGGGCTCTTTTGTGAAGGTGATAAGCTTTATTGCAAACTTCATAACAAAGAAAAAAAGCAGATTATTAGGTCTGACAAGTCTAGCATTCGAGGTTTATCTTCAGACAGCTTTGATAGAATTCAAAGAACTATGAACGATTCTATCAATATTGAGTATTATAACGTTGCCCTTCAACAGGAAGAGGAAAGAAAGCAAAGTCTGGCAAATCACAATGATGGCTTAGCTTTTTCAGGGGATCAACCGCCTAATATAGACTTTTGCAGCAGTTCTAATAGAGGACATGGCACAACACCTTTTAAAGTTTCTAAAAACGCTGTAGCTGCTCAAGATCTGCCTATAAGGACATCTTCCGTACCAGTATCTCAAAGAACAACCCTAGACGCTACTACAAAAGAGAGTTCAACGACGACGACAACAGCACCAGGTGCCAATATACTTTCTTATAACACGGAAAAAGCTTATCAGAAGGGTCTTGAACTGGAGCATAGGCAAGGAAATATTGATACGGCTATGTTTTACTATGAAAAGGCTGCTAGTCAAGGGCATGCTGAGGCTCAAAAATGCCTTAATAATCTAATACGCTTAAGAGAACAAAATAATGAATTCAAAAATCGTATTAAAAAAACGTCTGAATAAAAAGCAGATAGATCGGGGGATTCAATTCAGTATTTGGCTCCCCCAGCAAAATAGAAAGCTGAGAGTCTCAATGTATTAATAACGGACCTCTTTCGAAGTTAGCAAAAATGACACACTCGACTAAGGTTTATCTTTTACAACCCTAAATCCATTTGCTTTGAATGTGCCCGTTCTTTTTCCATCTGGCGTTGCATAATTTCTAAAGATTTCTTTGCTTGCATTTGAGCCTGATCAAGCTGAGCAGAGGTATCGTGGGAAAGGCCATGTTTAAAGAGCAGGTCTGACTCTTTTTGGCGCAGAAAAGCTTTTTCAGCAGCATCACGACCGGAGTAATCCTTATGCTCAAGACTTTGCGAAATCTCAACCATCTTAGCCATTTGTTCCGCTGAGGGCTTTTCTCCATGAATTTCTTTATAGCGCAGGATATTCTGAGCACAGCGCTGGGATGTAATATCAGATAGGTCATACCTTCTCATAAGCTCTTGAGAAAGATGGGGCAATTCTTCTCGATGCCGGGCGAATTCTTTTTTTGCATCGTAGGAAGGATACAGGGCTTCCCTTCCTTTTACCTTCGCCTCAAAAGTGAGCCGCCCTTCAATAGAAGCAAGCCGATTGGCAATTTGGTAAGCGCGATCGGGACTCTTTTCCCCTTGATCCATAAGGTCTTGCTGGATTTCAGGAAGACGATCAAGTTCATATTTGGCACGGAGAGAAAAGCTCACCATCTCGTCTTTCGATGGAAGAGTGGGCGTTTCCCCGTGGTGGTGGTGAATAAAGGTTGCTATTCTTTCGGCCTGCAGGGGTATTCGCTCAGCACGCTGAGGGGTTAAGGCCATGTTATTCCTCTTTAAATACTCATAAAGATATTGTTCGCAACGTTGAACGAGGGTTGCAAAATGGGAGGGCTGAGGGGTTGAGTCTTGAGTTGGTGTTCTTTCTTGGCTTGGGCTAGATTGGTTTATATCTTTAGTTTGAGCCTGAGCCAGTTCAGCTTGTATGCTTTTGTCTTTTTGTGCTTCTTTGTCTTTCTGCTGTAATAAGGCCTCAGCCCTTACTTCCTCGCGGACACCTGCCTTGGAAAAATCTTGGTTAACCCTGATTTCTTTATCTCGGTTAATTCCTAGGAAATGATCGGCGACTTGCCAGAAGGCTTTCTTTGACACAGCTCCCATGGCTTCCAACTCGTTGGAAATACGGTCAAATATTTTGGTGAGGAGATGCTCCTCTTTTTGCATAAGTTTATTTAGAGAATCAGCATCCAGGTAATCAGCTGCAGAGAGCTTTTCTCCTGATTTTGAGAGAATTTCAGGTAATTTCTCAGAGCTCCAGAAGTCAATGGAACTGCCAAACACCTTCACATCCTCTCGATGGCGGGTCATGGCTACATAAGTCAGATTTTGGGTCATTTGGTAAGAGGCGAGAACAAACGTTCGATCAACGGTCGTCCCTTGAGATTTATGGATAGTCACAGCCCAGCCTTGATCAAAGTAGGGATTGAGATTGGGAGTGAAGGAAAGCTCATGGCCGTCATCTGTTTTGAGCTGAATCATTTGTTTATTCAGGTCTGTAATCGTTCCCATGGTACCATTCTTGACGCTTAACCCGTTGTTGTTACGGGTAAAAACGATGCGATCACCTTTGGAGAAATTCTTTTCTTCCTTAATGATTTTCTTATGGCCGAAATCATCATCAACCATTTTAGCGATGGTATAGTTATGCTCGTCTTTAGATATGTGCCCTGATGCTTTCAGTAACGCCCGCGCTGATGCGTTCAGGTCATTCACGTCCCGATTGCTATGAGCGAGAATAAGGGATTGTTTTTCGGAGTTTTCTTTAAATGTTGAATGCCAGGCTTGAATAAGCGTTTCTTTTGTATTTTGTCGCTTATCAACGCCTTGAGAGGGTTGCCCCTCTTCCACAATATGAACATGGCCTTTGTCCACGTATTTCTGAATAGCCGTTTGCGTCTCTTGGCGCCCAAAGAGGATGGTTGCCTCTTTCTGCCATTCTTCCTTTTGACGAATGACCGTATTGAGCTCAGCCTTTCCAAGGCGTGTTGTGACTAAACGAAAGGCAGGGCCAGCCTCAACTGGCTGGAGCTGGGCTCCATCACCTACTGTAATCAGCTTAACCCCAAGCTGTTTTACAGTGCCAAGTAACCGCTCAAAGCGCTCCATATCCACCATGCCTGCTTCGTCTAAAACAAGCACACTGTTGGGATTATACTGACACCGCCCTTCCTCGAAAGATTTCAGAAATTTGTGGAGCGTCATTGAGGAAATGCCACTCTGCTCAAGGTTCTGTGCTGCTTTTCCTGTGGGAGCGAGGCCATAGACCGCATAGCCTTCTGTCTGCCAAATGTCCTGGCACACACCGAGGGCTGTTGTTTTTCCCGCCCCTGCAATACCTATCACACACCGTAACTGACCGACATCAACCATGTGATAAATGGCGCGTTTTTGATCTTGAGAAAGCCCTCCGTACTCCTTTAAATCCTCATCTGCTTTCCTAATACCTTGGTGGATTTGATATTCCTTAACCTTATGGCTCTTTGATGTGTTAAGCGTTTCTGCTGTCTCCACAAGGGATTTCTCAGTTTTAAGCATGCTACGGGTGGTGTAGATGTCATGAGCGTCTGGATCAGACTTTAAGAGCATCAACTCGCTGGAGTTCTTGAGTTTGGCATCAAGCCTTTGGAACAGCGGCACCTCATCTATGTAACGATGGAGGACCTTCTGCACATCTGCCCACATAAAGGTGGCGTGATGTTTGGTGACGATCTCAAAAACCACCTCTGGCTGGCGCATAATCCGATAAAGATTGCGGATCTGCACATCATGAAAAGCCTTGGCCTTATCGGTTATGGGGGTGCGGTTCTCGTCTCCTTCGAGCTTTTGCAGCCTTTTCTCCATCTCTCGAACCCCTCTACCCATCTTAGGCTGAGGCTCCATATCAATGCCTCGGTCCTTATGGCATCGATGGTCAATCTGGACATCATGACCGTGGAGTTTGAGGTGAAAGTTGGAATAGTCTTGCCACTGTTGGCGGAGCTCACAGAGAAGTTCCTTTTTGTTCCAATCCCTTTCTTTTTTAGCACTTAGCCCATCTTCTGTAAGGTACCGCAGGGTAGCCGTCACATGGCAGTGGGGCTTCTCCTCACCCGTTTCCTTATCCACATCGAAATGGAAATTCAATTGAGCGGCCATTCCTCGAAAACAGATCTGATCTTGGACAAACTCACGCGCAAGAGCCATATTTTGTTCTTTTGTTAATTCTCGATGAAGGGCAAATTCATATTCCCGCCACACTTGAGCATCAACTCTCTTTTCAGCTCCTTCAATTTTATCTACAAAAGCCTGCACACCTTGTCGGCGGTTTTCCGTCATTAGCTTTTGGATGTCAACGGCCCACTCCGGTGCGTCTTTCGGCAGTACTAGCTCTACATGTTCAACCGCCTTATGCTCATAGTTGAAGGTTTCTCCTGTCTTCTCATCATAAAGTTTACATCCAGATCGATAGGCAATCGCCCGAACCGTATTCCGGCTGCTTCGAGAAAGAACTTTCGCACTGAGATGGTACAATGCCATTTTGAGCCTCAAAAACGGTCTGCGGTGCATGCACCGGAGCGCCATATCCACCGGAGATGTATAAGCGCGCTTGTCAAACTTCTTACGAAGTCCGCCAAGACGGTTGTAGATATCTGACGATATCTACTCTTATTTTTAAATATATTCATTTTTATGTAAGTGTACTTAGATTTTTCAATAAATTATATTGACTTATAATATCAATTTTCTTAAATTAAGTCATCGAAAAAAATAAAGAGGGTAACTCGTATGATCGATCACATTAAAACTATCAATGCAAAAATTGACCGCTTAACAAAAAGGAAAGAAAAAATGAAAACCCAGAAAGCCATCCATTTTATGCGCGAGACCCAAAAGATCTTGCAAAACGACTTCACACCAGAGTTGGCTCTGGGTATCCTCTCCTCAATTTGGGGGACGGCTTCTGAAGCCCACAAGCAGAACTGGAGGAAAAACAATCTCCCATCTTCTACTGTTAAACAAAACGCTCTAACATCGGACCTGCCGACCACAAAAGATGAGCTCATCAAAGCGTACGAGGAACTTTGTGAGGAATTTCTTGCAGAAATAGGCAAGTATAGGCTATGATGAGAGGGTAAGTTTTAAACACAGAGCCAGCTATGATTTCAAAATTCCTTGACCCAAAGAATGACATTGCCTTCAAAAAGATTTTTGGCACAGAAAAAAATAAAGACATTCTGATCCATTTTTTGAATGATATGCTGACATTCCGGGAAAAATCCCCTATTCAAGATGTCACTTTTTTGAAAACTAACCAAGACCCGGAAGTTGCTGCTCGAAAGACCAGTATCGTTGATATTCTCTGTCGGGATGAAAAGGGCAATCAATATATTGTTGAAATGCAGGTGGCGAAAGAAAGAGGTTTTGAAAAACGAGCCCTCTACTATGCGTCTCGAGCCTATTCCACTCAAATGGTTGAGGGGGGTAAATATGAGGATCTTAAGGAAGTCATTTTCTTGGCCATTACAGATTTTGTAATGTTTTCAAATCGTAAAGCTTATAAATCTGAGCACGTTATTTTAGATAAGGAAACCTATGAGCATCACTTGAAGGATTTTTCATTCACGTTTTTTGAGCTACCTAAATTTCATAAGGAGATCAATGACCTCAAAAATGTTGAAGAAAAGTGGCTGTATTTTTTTAAGCATGCAGACGAAACATCAGAAGAAGATCTCAATAAAATCATAGGACAAGATGAAATTATTGAGCGGGCCTATGAGGAACTCAATCGTTTTTCCTGGAATGAGATTGAGCTTCGTACCTATGATCAAGCGATAAAATACGAATGGGTTCATAATGCTCAAATGGACCAGAAATACGATGAGGGGCTTGCTAAAGGTAGAGAAAAAGGTAGGGAAGAAGGACGGCACGACAGAAACATAGAGATCGCGAAGGCTCTACACGCTCAGGGAGTAAGTCTTGCCGTCATTTCCACTGCAACCTCACTTTCTGAGGAAGAAATTAAGAAACTCCTTTCCTAAACATAAAACTGAGAAACCCCGTCATCATCAGTTCAATCACACAAAAAAACAATCCCTATTTCCAATCATGACTAAAGTTTTCTCAGCTCTATGCTCATTTTTCCCATGAACTCCACCTGAATGAACGACCAAGAGAAGTAAAACTGGTGAGTAGCCATATAACCCACCATTTACTATCCAGGATTTTTCTCCAAAGAGCACACATCCATCGAAGGTAAGAGTTCAGCAAGAAAAAATGAAGTTAGTACTCATGAGCGATGCCTTCGTGCCCCAACCACTTGTAATAGGCGACTAAAAGGTGTCGAAGGTCATCACGGGCAAGCTCGTGTTCAAGCCACGCCTCATCCAGCAAATCCTTTGTTCTTTTAAACCTATTTGTTAGTTGTTGTGCAAGACGCTCGACTTGAGCTACTCTATCATTAGTCATGGCGATAATCCTTTTATCGTTATGGTTAGTAGCTTGGAATGTTGGAATCATTCTTACGCTACGGCCACCCCGTGTTGGGGTGGCTTTTTCTACAATGGCTTTATTTCCTTTTACAGTCAAGTCAAAAAGTTTAGAAAAAATTTAGAGAAAAAGGAGTAAGTCTATCATTTTGGCTGCATTATACCCTGATCCAACAGCCACTCTTGAGCTGCTCTGATTCTGTGAGATAGCCAATCTCCCTCAACGTTCTCATAAGGAAGAGTGGCCAAGACAGAAACAAAAGCATCCAAATAGGCAATACGTTGGGCTTGAGTGGTGCTCTGATGACCGTCATATTCAGCAATGGCGATTCGTTCCTCGTACTCATCAAGAAGATCTGAACCATTAGAAAAGGTAAAAGGAATTTTGCCAAAAAGGCCGTAGAGTGAACCCGACAAACCCGACAAATGTTTCTCGGGATCAGTTTTGTCGGGTTTGTAGGGTTTTGGTTTGGACATATTTTCCAAATTTTGATCTAAAACCCCTTGGGTAGGAACTGACAATACTGACAAAAGGCCCCCCTCATTAGGTGACATATTCGCTCTCAATTTGAATCTGGCACTTTTGTCACCTCCCTTACTGGTATTATTTCCCACTTTTTCCAAATTTTCATTTAAAAGCCCCTGGGAACGAAGTGACAAAGGTGACATATTCGACTCAAATTTGAATCTGTCACTTTTGTCACTTCCCTTTCTGGGATTATTTTCCACTTTTTTTTCATCTAAAAGTCCCTGGGGGCGACCCGACAAACCCGACAGATTCGCGTCTTTTTCGAATCTGTCACTTTTGTCACTTTTGTTAACTATTTCATTTTCCAGGAAAAGATTTAGCCATTTACTCATGATTGGCTCCCTTTTTAACGGTAGGGTTTATGAAATAACACCCTTTCGTCTTTCTCCCTTCAGAAACTGTTCCCTCCCTGAGCCATCCGTTCTCAACGAGCAGACTGCAGGCTGACTCAACTTCTTCCTTGGTTTTCAAAAGCGCCCAGTGTTTCCGGTAGATATCTCTATTGTCAAACCGATCCTGTAATTCTCCCTTCTGGATCTTGCGCACAAGATTCCTTGCCGCCTGATATTCAGCCGTGATGGAACTCGTGTAAATTCGGCGAGCATGGCCTTCCAAATATTCACACCAAGCCGCAGCCCTCTCAACACAATCGACAGAGATAGAGCCACGAGCCTTTCCACTGGCTACATTTATGAGATGAAAAATGAGTGCG
>Ga0207096_1191_pt1 | contig 11032 bp, 8 predicted proteins | sample Alteio_BWMinHeat_86_FD_153547 | JGI IMG/M metagenome (GOLD analysis project Ga0207096, IMG submission 153547) | Enriched cells from forest soil in Barre Woods Harvard Forest LTER site, Petersham, Massachusetts, United States -... | ecosystem: Environmental > Terrestrial > Soil > Temperate forest >...
ATAAAATGACAACTTCGGAGTTTAATGAATGTGTTGACCAGTATTCGGATAATCTTTATCGGTTTATACTAAAGAATATCCGGGATAAAGATGATGCTCGTGACATAGTTCAGGATACTTTTGAAAAGATGTGGAAAGTGGTTGAAAATATCAGTTTTGAAAAAGGGAAATCTTATTTATTTACGGCAGGATATCATAGCTTGATTGATAAAATAAGAAGGGATAAGAAGAAAGCGGATTTTACTGAAGTGGATTTTAATGCTGTTCAACATTCAAATCAATATTCTGATTTGAGTGAGGTATTGAATCTGGCATTAAATCGTTTGCCTGAGATTCAAAGGTCTGTTGTTTTATTAAGAGATTATGAAGGTTATTCGTATGAAGAAATTGGTCAGATAACTGAGCTGACAGAGGCGCAGGTTAAGGTTTATATTTACAGGGCAAGAGTTGCTTTGAAGGAGTATTTAGTAAGTGTGGATAAGGTAATTTAAGAAAAGATGAAAATCAGCAGAGATAATTATGAGGTTTATTTCCTTGATTACTATGAAGGGAATTTAAAAGGGCAGGAAGCGGAGGAATTATTTTCATTTCTTGATAATAACCCTGATTTAGCTAAGGAATTCAATAGCTTTGAATCTATAACCATTGATACAAATACAAAAGATGAATTCCTTTCTAAAGATAAGTTGAAGAAAGAAACCATTTCTGCATCAAATCAAACAGATTTCTTGATAGCTTATATGGAAGGTGATTTGAATAAAAGAGAAATTAATGATGTAGAACAATATATTAAATCTAATGCAAAAGCTGAGAAGGAATTAAATCTTTTACAACAGACAAAATTAGTTCCTGATAAATCAATTGTTTATTTTGGCAAATCATTCTTAAAGAAAAAGGACAACATAAGTCGCAAGCCAATAGAGCTTTATCGTTATGTTGCGATAGCAGCTTCGGTAGTTATCTTAATCGGGACTTATTTTTATTTTAATAATAATAGAACTGATAATAATCATCCGATTTTATCTTCAAATAATTCTAAACCGATAAATGGAAATGATAATATTGTTAAACCCTCTGTCCAAACTCCTGATACAAACAATAAATTATTAGCGTCAAATAATAATATAACTAATCCAGGTAATGTTAATAGTAATGTTGTTCCTGTTGTTTATTTTAGAGAAAGAAGTATAAATAAAATAGAGTCAAAAAATGCTCATATTAATTATAATAATGAACCGGATTTGAATGATATAACAAGAGTTGAAGAGAATAATGATAACAAAACTGTTCCAGTTTATATTATTGTAAAGAAGAATAAAGACAATAATAAAAAGGATTCTAAAGAAAAGGAAGTTATTGCATCATCAACTGATAAGAAAAAGAAAGGTAGCAGGGTATTCTGGGATATTGCAAGTGAAGGTATCAGTAAAATCAGCGGAGATAAAATAAATTTCAAGCCTGTTTATGATAAAGATGACCGGATGGAATCATATAGTTTTGCAGCCGGTCCGATAAAGTTCAATAAGAATTTAGATAACAGATAAATTATTTATTTTTGGGGTGATGATTGAAAAATCATCTTTAAAACAGAATTAATTCGTAAATTGCACCCCTGATGAATATTTATGATAAGTACGAACCGGTTATAGGTCTGGAAATACATATCCAGTTAAACACAAAAAGCAAGGCTTATTCCTCTGATCCTGCGGAATATGGAGCAATGCCGAACACAAATGTATCAGCAATTACATTGGGTCACCCTGGAACTTTACCAAAAGTGAATAAACATGTGGTAGATGATGCAATACTCCTTGGATTAGCATGTCATTCCACTATAAGAGGAGTAAATGCTTATGCAAGAAAGAATTATTTCTATGCTGATTTGCCAAAAGGTTACCAGATAACACAAGATACCACACCGATTTGTAATGGTGGATATATTACCATCAAAGATAAGAATGGAAAGGAAAAGCATATTACAATTACTCGGATTCACATGGAAGAAGATGCAGGGAAAAGTCTTCATGATGTAGATCCTTTTTATACACTTATAGATTTAAATCGTGCGGGTGTGCCTCTTTTAGAAGTTGTTTCAGAACCTGAGATTCGTTCCGGAGAAGAAGCCTATCAATATGTTACTGAAATGCGAAAACTGGTTCGCTATCTTGATATTTGTGATGGAAATATGGAGGAAGGAAGTATGAGATGCGATGCAAATGTATCGGTAAGATTGAAGGGTGATGCCAAGTTTGGAAGAAGAGTGGAAGTGAAGAATATGAACTCCATGAGAAATGTTCAAAGAGCGATAGAATATGAGATAACACGCCAGATTGATGAGCTTGAAGCAGGAGGAACGATAAGTCAGGATACAAGAAGTTTTGATGCTGTGGCAGGAACTACATTTGTTATGCGAAGTAAAGAAATGGCTAATGATTATCGTTACTTTCCTGAACCGGATTTGCCACCTGTTATCATTAAAGAAGACTATATAAATAAGATAAGAGAGAAACTCCCTGAATTGCCAAATGATTTATTTAAGAAGTATGTTAATGAATATAAATTATCTGCTTATGATGCAGGTGTTTTAACAGATACCAAAGAGGTTTCGGATTATTTTAATGAGTTGGTAAAGCATACTTCTAATTATAAAGCAGCAGCTAATATGGTTATGGGACCAATTAAATCATATCTCAATGAAATGGCTGTTGAGATGATAGATTTTCCAATAACTACGGAAAGAATTTCACAGTTGATTCAGATAATTGATGAAGGAAAGATAAGTCATTCAGTGGCTGTGCAAAATGTTTTTCCAGAGATGATTAACTCTGCCGAAAAGAATCCGTTATTGATTGCTGAAGCATTGAATTTATTATTAGAAGGCAATGATGATACGCTAAGAACCTATATAGAACAGGCTATATCGAAGTATCCCGATAAAGTAACTGAATACAAATCAGGTAAAGTTGGACTGATTGGATTGTTTATGGGAGAGGTTATGAAATTAAGCGGAGGAAAGGCAGATCCTAAGGCAGCAAATAAATTATTAAAGGAAGCGTTAGATAAATAAACAGAAACAAATTAATAAAATATAAAATGAAATATTTCAGATTAATCATCATCCTTGCATTAGCTCCGATAGTGTCGTGCAATAGCCAGAACTCTGCTACAACAAGTAAAGGAGTAACTATAAATGGCACATTGACAAATGCTAAACCACAGACAAAAATATATTTTGATGATATAGGAAACCAACAAGCTGTTCCAATTGATTCTGCAATTATTGATAATAATGGAAAATTTAAATTTGCTCCGAATGTAACGGAGCAAAGTTATTATAGAATACGTGTAGATCAGCAGAATTTCGTTAACCTTTTGATAGATGTAAAAGATAATATTGATTTAACAGGTGATGCAACAAAGCTTTCTGATACATATACCATAAAAGGAAGTCCTACTTCTGAATTGTTGAAAGATTTGAATTCACATTTACAGGTATTTTATACAGATATAAATGCTTTGCAAACTACATATAATGATAACAGGGGAAAGCCCGGCATCAATGATGATTCATTGACAAAAACATTGCAGGCAAAATATCTTATCATTAATACTGATAAAGAAGATTACGCAAGAAAATTTATAAAAGAACATCCGACTTCTCTTGTTGCATTAGCTGCCATTAGTAATTTGAATCAAGACCAGGAATTTGATACGTATAAACAATTGGATAAGTCACTATTTGCAGCATTACCTAATTCAAAATATGTGATTGACTTCCACAATAAAATAGTTTCATTAAGTAAACTTGCAATTGGATCAGAAGCTCCTGAATTTGAAGTGAATGATCCACTTGGTAAACCAATTAAATTATCATCTTATAGAGGAAAAATTGTTTTGGTTGACTTTTGGGCTTCATGGTGTGGACCTTGCAGAGCAGAGAATCCAAATGTTGTAAAAGCATATAATGGCTATCATGATAAAGGATTCGAAGTATTAGGAGTTTCATTGGATAAAACAAAAGAGAATTGGGAAAAAGCTATAATGGCAGATGGTTTAAAATGGACTCAAGTAAGTGATTTGCAATATTGGAATTCTCCTCTTGCAAAACTATATAATGTAACAGCCATTCCTACTAACTTTTTATTAGATAAAAAAGGAATTATTATAGGTAAGAGTTTAAGAGGGGATGATTTAGAAAAGAAACTTGCCGAGGTATTTAAATAATATTTTCTCATTGATTACATATATAAGAAAGGTAAAATATTTTACCTTTTTAAATCTTCTTTTTTCACATAAATCATCCTCTATTATTAAACGATAATGGAGAACAACAAGAAGATTTATTTTGCCTCCGATTTTCATCTCGGTGCTCCTGATTATAAAACCAGTTTAGAAAGAGAGAAGAACATTGTTAAGTGGCTTGATGAAATTAAATCAGATGCTCAGGAAATATTTCTTGTTGGAGATCTATTTGATTTCTGGTTTGAATACAATAAAGCTGTTCCGAAAGGTTTTGTTAGGATATTAGGTAAGATTGCTGAGCTAACAGATAGTGGAATTCCTGTTCATTTATTTACCGGAAATCATGATATGTGGATATTTGATTATCTGCCAAAAGAATTAAATGTAACCCTCCATCGTAAACCTGTGATAAGAGAATTTAATGGAAAGAAATTCATGATTGGTCATGGAGATGGATTAGGACCCGGAGACCATAGTTACAAGTTTTTGAAAAAAGTTTTTGCAAATAAATTTTGTCAGTGGATGTTTGCAAGGATTCATCCGAATCTTGGATTAAGAATCGCTAATTACTGGTCAAAAAAAAGCAGGATATATAATGAAGAAACAGATAATAAATTTTTAGGTGAAGAAAAGGAATATCTAGTTATATATTGTAAAGAGATACTAAAGAAAACCCATTATGATTATTTCATTTTCGGGCATCGTCATCTTCCTTTAGATATAAAACTTAATGAAACGAGTCAATATATTAATCTTGGCGAATGGTTTAAATCAAGTTCGTATGCTGTTTTTGATGGAAGTGAACTTCAATTGAAGTATTATACTTCAACTAAATAAATTAATCGAAATAATACGATTAATTATTTCAACACTCCAAGTTCTTTTCCTACTTTAACAAAGGCTGTTATAGCTTTATCAAGATGATGTCTTTCATGTCCTGCGGAGATTTGAACTCTTATCCGAGCTAATCCCTTTGCAACTACAGGGTAATAAAATCCTATTACATAAATACCTTCTTCTAATAGTTTTGCTGCAAAGTCTTGTGATAATTTTGCATCATATAACATGATTGGAACGATAGGATGTTCACCCGGTTTGATATCAAAGCCTGCATCAGTCATTGCTTTGCGGAAATAAACAGTGTTCTCAAATAATTTATCTCGCAAAGCGGTAGTTTCGGTAAGCATATCCATTACTGCAATAGAAGCTCCGACAATAAAAGGAGCAACTGTGTTCGAAAATAAATAAGGTCTTGATCGCTGACGTAACAATTCTACTATTTCTTTTCTACCTGATGTGAAACCACCTGATGCACCACCTAAAGCTTTACCAAGAGTTCCAGTAATAATATCAATCTTTCCCATAACTCCTCTATGTTCATGTGTTCCTCTTCCTGTCTTCCCCATAAAGCCAGATGCATGGCATTCATCAATCATAATTAATGCTTTATAAGTCTCAGCTAAAGCAACAATCTTATCTAATTGAGCAATAGTTCCGTCCATAGAGAACACTCCATCGGTAACAATAATTTTGTTTCTGCAATTTTCGGCGGCTTTTAATTGCACCTCCAAATCTTCCATATTATTATTCTTATAACGGAAGCGCTGAGCCTTGCAAAGTCTTACTCCATCAATGATTGAAGCATGATTTAATTCATCTGAAATGATTGCATCCTGCTCATTAAAAAGAGGTTCAAATATACCTCCATTTGCATCAAAAGCTGCGGCATAAAGAATGGTATCTTCCGTGCCAAGAAACTTAGTTATCTTAGCTTCCAGTTCCTTATGTATATCCTGAGTTCCACAAATAAATCGAACGGAAGACATACCATATCCATGACTGTCAATAGCTTTCTTTGCTGCTTCAATAACCTTTGGATGAGATGATAATCCAAGATAATTATTAGCGCAAAAATTAATTACTTTCTGACCAGTACTGATGGAAATATCAGCTCCTTGATGAGAAGTAATTATTCGTTCGGATTTATATAATCCGGCTTCTTTGATTGATTTTAATTCTGCTTCGAGAATTGGTTTTAATGTTTCATTCATAATTCTATTTATTCATGTAAGATGTAAAAGGGCAGATGGCAGAGGTATGTTTTATGTTTAGGGATGTAAAATGTAATTTATTCTTTAAGGAATTCTTACTTATTTTCATTTGATGATTTTTTAATCGCTGCAAATATAGCTTTCAATTCGATAGCTTCTATAAGAAATGATTCAAAATCTTTTTTATACATATCCTGTTGATACAATTCTTTTAAAATCCTCAACCAATAAACACTTTCTAATGACTCCTTATATGATATACCAATTTTATGAGAAAAGTCTCTTCTTGAAACTGCACCTTGTGCCTCTTCATAATTAGCACCAATAGAAACAGAAGACCTTGCTAATTGAAAAACAGGAACTTTATAAATTGAATCAACAGGTAACTTCTTTAAAAATTTAAGCATATTGATACCAAACTTAAAAGTCCTGTCTAATAGTAGTTGTGTCTTTTCATTCATAATATTTTTGTTTTACATTTTTTATAATTACATTTTCACCTTTTATCTACCTTTCACATACATCTGCCATCTGCCCTCTTACATTTTACATTTCTTAAACTAACTGATACATTTTACCGGGTAATGATTTTATTACTCCATCAAACTCCATTTGAAGTAGAATTCCTGAAACCTTACTTCCCGGGATATTTGATTGAATGGTTATGTTATCTATATCTAAACCATTATCACATTTATTCAAAATATCATATAGAATCTTTTGATCATCAGATAAATCAGTAAAAAGTATTCTTGATTGAACAGGTTTTACATTCTTCCCATCTTCATCCCAACCCATGTTGTAAATAAGATCATTAGCTGATTCAATAAGTGTTGCAAGATTTGCTTTAATAATAAAATTACATCCTTTTGAATATTTATCTGTAATTCTTCCGGGAAAAGCAAAGACATCCCGATTGTAATTACTTGCAAATGTAGCTGTTATTAAACTTCCACTTCTTTCATCGGCTTCAATTATAATTACTGCATCAGCTAATCCGGCAATAATTCTATTTCGTTTCACAAAGTTTTCTCTATCAGGATTAGTTCCACTTGGATACTCAGTAAGTAATCCACCATTCTCAAGCATTTTATTAGCAGTAGGTTTATGGATGGAAGGATATAATCTATCCAATCCATGAGCTAAAACTCCAACTGTTTGAAGATTGTTTTTTACTGCCTGAGTGTGTGCATAAATATCAATTCCATAAGCCATTCCACTTACAATTAAAGCATCAGTTCCTGATAGTTCTTTAATAAACTCCGAACAAATATCTTTACCATAAGAAGTTATTTTTCTTGTCCCTACAATACTAATTACTTTAGGAATATTAAGATTTATATTTCCCCTAGTGAATAATAATATCGGGCTGTCCTCACACTTTTTATAGCGTTGCGGATATTCATCATCAAAGAAACCTATTGCTTTAATTTCATTCTTATCTATGAACTCCAGTTCCTTTTCTGCCCTATCAAATGCCTTATTATTAATGATTATTTCAGCAAGTATTTTCCCAATACCCGGTACCTTTTCCAGTTTACCTTTACTGGCTTCAAAGATATTTGATACACTACCACAATAACTTATAAGATTCTTGGCTAATACCGGACCTATATTCGGAATAAATGTAAGGGCTAAAAGGTGTTTAAGTTCGTCTTTGTTCATTCTATTAGTTTAAAGATTTATAATAGCGAAAACTCTAATAGTCTTGTCACTATTTAAAATGAACAAATTGTTTTAGAGGTGGTAAAGATAGGGAAATAATGGCAGATGGTTATTTATCTGCAATTAATTATAAACACTAAGTGTATTAGCCATTGGGTCGAAAGTGTAATGGTATGCCTTCAATGGCAATGTTGCAGGACTGTGTTGAACCTGTCCGTTGAGAATATTAAAAACAGAACCACAACTCGAATCTATAGCATAAACATTGTTTGATTCTACCGAAACAATAGCATTTCCACTTAAAGCATTATAGGTACAACACCTATCCCAGACTGAAAATGTTTCCTGATCATAACGATAAATAATTATTCCTTTATCGCCACCGGTTAAATACATCCAATTCCCGGGAGTGTTTAATTTATTCCAAAGCGTATTATTAAGATAAATAGTAAAACTAACATTAACATAAGGAACTGCTGCTTGTTCAGTATTTTTAGAGCATGAATTTATAATCAACAATAATATACTGATGATAAACACTGGTTTAAATATTCCTTTAGATTTCATTAATTTATCTGCTTTTAGAAATTCAATAACGAAATTATCATAAATTTCTTATGCAAAGTTACAAATAATCTTTAAATAAGGCGGGTTTCTTTATGAAACCCGCCTTATTTATACCTTCTTATTCCAAAATCCGTATCGTCCCCGCCCCATTATAGGAATGATATTCGGCATCATACATGGCATCGGCACTCACAGGTCCCATTTTGAAATTCCCTTTCGAAACCGCTCTCAAAACATAATAAAAATCTTTCTCATTATTGTTTAAAGAGGTGAAGAGATTGATTCTGTCATCGCGAATATCAAAGTGTTGCGGAGTGGAATTATTCTTCACCCATTCCATTTCGGGAATGCTTCCGATGCGAGGATTTTCAATCTCCAATCCGGCAGGCAACATGTCCGTTATCACCACATTATCCACATAATTATTATCCAATGATTTTGCACTAATCCTTATCACAACCAAATCTCCCTGATGGAATGTTTTATTGGTAATAACTTTTCCATTTCTGTCATAAAAAGTCTTGCGAACTTTCAGGTTAGAATCTTCCTCTTTATATTTTCCATCGGCACTGATTCCTTCAATCTCACAAAAATAATATAAGGTCCCACTGCCGGTAGTATTTATAGTAATTTCTTTGTTGGAAAGATTATTATAAAGAACCAAATCGGTTCCATTCTGATAAGAACCGATGGTAGCACCATCGGTTGAAACAGTGGCATTGATGACATTGTTATTGGCAGCTTTCATAAACTTACCTAAAGCAAGAAACGCAAAAGTTCTTTCCTGTGTGTTCAGATATTTCTGCTTCTTCATTTGTTGGGTAAGATGCTTTACCATCATGCCTACCTGTTGATTGGATGGATCATTTTCCAACAATACATTCAATGAAATCGCTTCATCCCTGATTGCAGAATAAAAACTTCCACCAGTCGCTCTTTTCGAATATTCTCCATCGAATATTTTCGGAAGGATGTCATTATAACTTTTCCTGTCGCCTGTAACTAAAAATGCACCTGCCAAAAGATACTTGCTATCAAGAGCAAGTAAATCAAGATTGGATTTATAATAATCCATCGTTGCCACATCCTGACGCTTTGCAAGAGCGAGAACATATAATGAATATCCAATTTCTTTAGGTGCAATGAAACGTGTCCGAACTTCATTATTATCATCATAATAATGGTAGATTTCCTTGTCCTTTCTTTTTACTTTTTCGGATAGATAATTATAGATATTATTCAATGTTGTACTACTGACTTCATACCCGGCTTTCTCTGCTTCTCTGAGGAAGTGCGCTGCATAAACCGTTCCCCACCAACTTTCTTCATACCCTCCCTGCCAATAACTTAAGCTTCCATTGTATAATTGCATTGATTGAAGTTTCTTAATCGCCTCCTGAACATTATAAGTTGGATTATCAGATGCAACCTTAGTATGTTTAGTATTCAAATTCTTAACTATATCGGCATAATACAATTGAGGAAAAGCCGATGAAACAGTCTGTTCCACACAGCCATAAGGATACTGAACAAGATAACTTAAATTATCAGCAAACTGAACAACAGGAGATTTACTGATATACAGTTTCGCACCAACACTCCCCGAAATAAAATCGTTTGTTAAATCAATTGTGGTATTTCCATTGGCATCAATTGCACCTGAACCATTCATCTTTAATAATGATGTAGATGGGCGAACAGTAATATCCGTCTTGTCAGTAAATGTTCCTAAACTCGTTCCGACATTTACATTAATACTCGCCTCTCCAATTATCGGTTTAGCATACAATTGAAACTCCACATATTTTTCCGAGTTGGCAGCAACAGTAATTGATTGTTGATTTTCTCCCAATATATCAACAGCCCCATCAACCGCAACTGTAACATTTGCATCAATGGATTGATTGGTTGTATTAGCAATAGTAACAGGGAATTGCGCAGTATCTCTCGGACTAAAGAACCGCGGCAATGCAGGGCTTATAACAATAGGGTCAGCAACTTTCATGTGCTTCTCGGCACTTCCAAAAGCCTTGTCTTTATAAGCAACCGCCATAATTCTTAAATCACCGGAGAACTGTGGAATATCAATAGTATAATCAGCATTCCCATAAGCATCAGTATGTAAAATTCCGCTCCAGAATGCAACTAACTGAACCCGTTTATTTGCAAGAGGATTTACACGTTTCCCTAAGTCATATCCATCACCACCAACACTCGATTTCTTTATGGCAAGGTCAGGAAATAGATAGGGATAAATATCATAACTGCCGACTTCCAAAGCTCGTTTCTGATAGAAGAAACCATAAGGGTCAGGAGTCTTGTAATTCTTCAAAGCTAATATCCCCTCATCAACAACTGCAAGTGTAACTTCAACGTTCTGAAGCGGAACAGTTTTAATATGAATAGTCTGCTTTGTTTTTGAGCGAGATTTATCCACAGCAGTAATCACAACAGGTAATTTATTAATGGATTTCTTAACCAATAATGGTGTAAATCCATGAGCCACA
>Ga0207096_1148_pt1 | contig 10949 bp, 11 predicted proteins | sample Alteio_BWMinHeat_86_FD_153547 | JGI IMG/M metagenome (GOLD analysis project Ga0207096, IMG submission 153547) | Enriched cells from forest soil in Barre Woods Harvard Forest LTER site, Petersham, Massachusetts, United States -... | ecosystem: Environmental > Terrestrial > Soil > Temperate forest >...
CAAGAGGCAGCAGATCCACAAACGATGAGAATCAATTTCTTTCGATTTGTCCAATTTGTATTCCAGTAATATTCAAGAGCGTTAATAAATCCGGATTTATGAGTTGCAAGCCATGGCAATTCATCAAAGAATAGTGTTACCCTTTTATTTTTAGGTAAATCATTAATAGCAGTGGTCAGCCTTTCTAAGGCCTCCATCCAATTTTTAGGGGTAGTTATGCTTATGCCTTTATAAAAAGTTTTGGAAAGCACTTGAGAAAAGACAGTGAGTTGCTCTTGCAATGTACCATGACTCAGACCTGTTTGTTCAAAGTAGACCCCTGTTTGTTGAGAGAAAAATTGCTTGATGAGAAAGGTTTTTCCGACACGTCTTCTTCCATAGACAGCTATAAACTCCGCAGAAACTGATGATAGTTTTTCTTCTAAAAGAGATATCTCTTCTTTTCTTCCTATAATAATTTCAGCCACTTATGAACCTTATTCTGTGTTGTTTGGCTAACTATAGCACATCTATATCTGGCCAAACAACACAAAATCACTGAGGCAAAAATCACTGAGGCCGATTGCGAAGAGCTCAAAAGCTTACTATAATTCACCTATAAAGAGACAACATACGGGCGAAATATAAAAAAGACCCGTAAACAGACAAAGAAGAATATATCAAAACTGATTTAGAAGGTGCCTTGTGTTATATTTTACTTCTGACCATCATTTCTGGCATTCCAATATCATCAGGTACTGCAATAGACCCTTTAGTTCTGTAGAAGAAATGAATGAGGTCTTAATTCAAAAATGGAATGATCTTGTGGGGCCGGAAGACAAAGTCTACTATTTGGGTGATTTTAGCATGGCAGCTCGTCCTGTTGAGCTTTATACGGCAAGATTAAATGGTATCAAGTACTTGGTCCCAGGAAATCACGATTTCTGTCACTCTTATCACAAAAAGTCACGCACACCAGAGCATCATGCGCGGTGGATCCAGCAATATCAAGATTGGGGATGGACTGTCCTGCCTGAACAAATGTTGCTCAGGATACCGGATCTTGGAGAAGTAAAGTTATGTCACCTACCTTACAGCATGAACTTTGAAGGCGACAAATATGCCAAGTGGCGCCCACATGATGACGGCCACTGGCTTTTATGCGGACATGTACATGACAAATGGAAAACGATGCATAAAATGATCAACGTTGGAGTGGATGCCTGGAACTTTCAACCTGTTTCTGTAATAGAGATCATGGGAATTATTCAGAAAAAGGAAACTGGGGATTAATCAGTAGCCCCTGCCTCCCGCACCAATCCGCCCTGGGGTTCCAGTAACGCTTTCAATTCCTGGACATCTCCCCGACCAACCCAAATATGTTCCATCGCGTTCCAGGTGAGACCCAGGAGTTTGAGGTCCTTCAGAAGCTCTCCCTCGGGGAAGGAAGGGAAGGTCACATGCACGCGCGTGTTCTTGCGCGTGTCAGCGGCAAAGCGGAGGCGTCCTTCATAGGTCCAGCTGTTCACTTGATTTTGGTTGCGCGCCTCTTCTTTTAGGGAGAGGAAAGCACCAAGGAGCATATTGCTAGGCCAGTCATCAAGATTGGCTTTGACCACGAGCCCTCCCAGCTCGATCAGGCGCCGGGTCCGTTGCTTCCTGCGCTGCACATTGAGGGAGGCCTCCATCTGCTTGAGGCGATTCATGCGCTGCTCAAAGCTCTTCGTCCGTCTTTCTAAAAGGGTCGTTTGGGCCATGGAGATCTCCATAGTTGGTATTGGAAATGCTTGCAGTATATCAAAAGGAATGTATTTGTTCAACAGAGATACAGACTTTGTATTTCAATCTATGATTGTTTATTATGAATTATTCCTATTTATTATGCTGTTGCTACACATATGAATGTTTAGTCGTTTCAGCCCCCCCTTTCGTTCAATCGCCACATCAAAAGGAACGGCTTTGAGGACGTGGCACGTGATACCCCTATCGATTTTTGCAGGTCTGGTTTTTTGATAGGATGATAAAGACGAGCAGGAAAGGTTAAGAGATTATTTTTCAAAATAATCGATTACGCAATATGTGTTGAGGGCAACACTGGCTTTTGGTACAATAGGGCGTCCCCAAAACAAACCCCCGAGAAACCAGATGGCGATTCAATTTGCACGCTGTGAATACATCTCCCGAAGCACGGGCGGCAATGCCTGCCGAAAAGCGGCCTATAATGAACGCACCGCGATCACTTGCGAGCGGACGGGCGAGACCTTTTCCTTTGCACACAAGGAGGACGGGGCTCATCACGAGATCCTTCTGCCTGAGGGGGCTTCTACCAAATTCATGGATAGCGCTGTTCTGTGGAACGAGGCAGAGCGTTGTGAGCGTCGCAAGGACAGCCAAGTGGCCACAGCCCTGAGGGACAGCGGGTTTGAGGGCACCAAGACCTGCCATGGGTTTTTGTTTGCCCTCAAAAATGAGCGGGATAGCCTTGACGCCAAAACCCTCGTGGTGGTGGATGAGGCCGGCATGATGGGCAGTGTCTTATCCGTTGAGCTCTTCAATGCGGTCAAAAAGAGTGGGGCTAAGCTGGTCCTTGTGGGGGATGATCGTCAGCTGAGCTCCGTGGATCGCCCGGGCGCCTTTGGCCTGTTAGCGGAGCGTCATGGCTCCATTGAGTTACGTGAGGTCCGGCGTCAAACCGTGGAATGGCAAAAAGCGGTTTCTGAAGATCTCTCCCAAGGGAATATCAAGAGTGCGGTCGACCTGCTCCAAAGCCACGGAGCTATTACGTGGCAGGATACGAAGGAAGACTCCCTCTCAACCCTTCTTAAAGACTGGAGCCATCATCAAGGTACAGGTACTCACCAGATCCTGGCCCAACGGAACGTGGATGTGGATGCCCTGAATGAGGGAGCTCGCGAGATCTTGCGCTCTCAAGGTAAACTGGGGGAGCTCGAGGTCATCTGTGCCACCCAACGGGGCAAGAAGGCCTTTGCCGTAGGCGATCGGATTCAGTTGACCAAAACAGACAAAGACCAAGGCTTGGAGAATGGCCGGTTTGGAACTATCACCGCAATCGATTCCAACACCAAAATCCTCTCTATTCAGCTGGACAACAAGGAAACCCGGGAGGTGAATCCATTCACCTACAACGGCCTGCGCCATGGCTATGCGGCAACCGTCTACAAGGCTCAAGGGGCCACACTCGACCATGTCTACGTACTCCATGGCAACACGACGAATCAGTCCACCAACTATGTCGCTCTGACGCGCCAGACCAAGTCTCTGTCTCTCTATGTGTCAAAGAATGAAACGGCCACCCAAAAGGACCTCATCTGGCAAATGGGCCGCGCGACGGGCAAGGGCACCAGCCTGCATTTTGACACCCAGCGCAACATCGACCGTCGCCAGGAGGATAAGCCCTTCCTCGCCCACCTCAAGCACGGGGTGGAGGATCTTCTCACCACCGTCAAGGATAGGTTTCATCGAAATGAGGAATTTTATCGGTTTGAGAAGTCTGTACATAAACACGAGGAGGTGACGCTGCACACCCTTAATGCTTCTCATCATAAAGTAGAGCTGGAGAAACAACAGCGAGAAGACATGAGACGTGCCGCAGAGCTCACCCACGAGCGTGAGCGAGTCCACGAAGAATTTCAGAAGAGCAATGATGGCCCGTCGTTGTGAGGGAGGAGCTTAGACATCTTTTTTATGTATACGTTGCAAAACGCTCATTAAAATTTAATGTATTTTTTATAATTTCGAGAATTTCTTGCTACAATAATTCAATGGTTTTATGAATCCTTTTCAGCCTTATCAATCGCATCTTGAAGAACATCTGAAAGATCAGTTTTACGGCCCCCATCGAGTTGCCCAGTCGCGCCTTTCTTATTATTTCGTCCCTTATGGCCTAAGTGTATCGTTAAGCCATGGTCTGCTGTTGGTTGGAAGGTATAATTTAAACGCCTTAACAGATTTGTTACTTCACTTTGAGAAACCTTGCCACGACGGGTTTTCAAGCGTTCCAGTAACAATTTAGCGTGTTTTAAATTTCTTTTTAGCTTTGGGTTATTGATCGGTAGAGGCATATGAACTGAAACAACAGGAGCTGGTGTAACCGCGACAGTTGTTTGAGGTGTTATAGCCACAGTAGCCACGGCAGGAGAGTTTGTTTCTTCCTCATCTTCTTGGTCAGAGTGCGTTTCTAACAATTGATTGGTTTGCTCAAAAGGATGAGAGGTCGTAGAAGCCGTTGTTGGAGAAGGATAGATGTCTGGAAGATCATTGACGGGTAGCAACGCAAGAGACGTAACAGGAGTTGAAGTCACAAGGGTAGTTGTTTGGGTTGTTTTCTCTACATTATTATTTTCTTCCTTTGAATCCTCAGTTTCTTCTGAATCATCGTCTGCGGTTATATGAATTCGATAGGCTTCTGGTGTATCCTCTGATGATAAATCCTCAACGTATTCGGCAACTTCTTCAGCGGTTAGCGGGCATTCATCATATGCTTGGAAATAAGTATAAAGGATGAATTTAATCTTTTTTTGATATTGCACATCTAAGGGTTCTTTCAGAAGGTTTTTTAAATAATTAACAAATTTTCCAATGTGTTTATTGTAAGTCGGATATAGTTTTTGGGTTGCTTGCGCGACTATTTGCAAGGCCTCTAACTTAAGTGGTTTAGAGAGATGAGGATACACGAGCGCATCATAAAGATCTTGTAAATCAGCATTTTTTTTGGCTTTCGTCAAAAGCTCTTTCGCTACAAGGACAGCCTTTATGGTTTTAGCCTGATTTTTGACGGATAAACTTATAGAATTCTCATTTATCACTGTATTTAAAAGGTCACCTATACTCTTTTTACGCAAGCAGGGTAGATGGGCTTTTTCAGTCTTTGACAATATTTCTGCAGTCACAATAACAGCCTTAGCCCAGTAATCAAGGAAAGGAGGGTTATTTTGATGAAGCACTTCCTCGCAAGCACTCAGCAATTCGTTATCAAAGTGAGCGTCAACTTCTATTCTCAAGACATTTTCATCACCAGGTTTGGAGACTATGGATTGGAGTCCGTTTAATAAAGAAGTCCAGGTTTTTTGATCTACCTGATAATAAAATTTTAGGAGATATGCAGTGTAGGCATAATCATACGTTAGTAATTGCATTTGTTCCGTGTTAAAAAAGGATAAATTCTTTTTAAGATCATTCAATTGCAGATAGCGCGTCATAACTGAATAACTGGGTTCAAAATGTTCGCACGCAAGTTCTGTGCATAAATGCAGATCAAAAAATTGTGCTTGTCTTTTTAAGCTAGGGCTTGCTTCCTTGTGATCCGCGAGTAATTGGGCCACCTTTATGGCCTCAGAAATAGAGTTACTACTCCAGAGAACTTTTACTTTCTCTAGTCTAGACATAAGACGTCGCTCAATGGGAAGCGCTTCATCCTGATCAAGCCTGTCATAATAATTGAAAGCCGTCTTGAGACCCCCTTCTCCTTCGCCGAGGTATTTATTATGGTACAGAGAAGCTATGTTATTTAATAGACTTGCTTTTGTCAGGGGCTCAAGTTGATAGCTCAAAGCTTGGACAATGGCATGTTCAACATTTTTTGCCGTGGGTGATAAAGAATGCTGGTGCCTTGGATCATAATAATCAGCTAATGTTACAAACGCTCCAATTCTTTCGCTTTCAAGAGTATCCGGTTTATCAATTAGGAAATGTAGACAGCGCAGATTATCTGCCCACAGGCCTTTTTTTAATTGTGCTGTTGTGTGGATTCTAGAGAGACCCGGTAATAGGCTGAACAAAGCATCTGCCCTTTCAATTATAGCTTTGTCTCGAAACATGCTAGGTGCTTTAGAGTCATTGATTAATGCGTTAAAATAATGAAAGAACTGCCAACTCTTCGTCTGATATAAAGTTCTTGCTTTGGTTAGTTGTTGCCCACAGGTTAACTGTTTCGCCTCTGTAGCGTGCATTAAATCCTCTGCCTTGTTAGCAGTTTTTATTGCAAAGCTAGCAGACGGATAGCCGCCTTTTATACCCTGATACTCAATAAAATCTGGAATATCAAAGGCATGAAGGTGATTGAGAGGAATTAAAAAACTTAGGACAAGAGAAAAAAATAACTTCTTAGTGCTCATAATGTAACCAATTGCAAAAAATTAATATCTTAAATTAAATAATTTGTTTTTAAATGTCAATTATTATTCTGTGCGTATTCTGTGCGGTGTAGGCGCAATTTGATAATGTCCGGTTCTGCAATTTAGAAATGTCCGTATTTTATAAGTAGAAAGTCTATTGAAGCAGCATTGAGAGTTTTCGAAGAACAACCCGTTCCTCAAAAACTCATCAAAGCCCCGCAATGTCATCATGCCGTCAGATACGACAAACGAGCGGCAATTTTCTCAAGACGATCGCTGCACTCTCTAATGCTTGAGTGAAAGCTCTCAACCTCATCGAGGATAAAGAGCAATTCACTGTCTCCTATCCTCGCCCCTCTCACTCGCGCACGATCAATAAAGACCTGCTGAGATTGCGCAATGAAGCGCAATCGTTGAGCTTCGATGGATATATCCTTGAAAATTTCACGCGACGCGTGTACCGTGCCTTCAGCCATGATGACTCCTTATCGTCTTAAGGATTATTGTGGTTAGTCGTTCGTGGGGGCTGGAAACACCCACGAGCGACGTTAAAAGGAAGTCTAGCATACTTGATGGTGCTGTCCAATACTCTTTTTCAATGTCTTGGAGAATCTAACGAAGTGCCTTGCACCTTACCTAGACGTTAAATTAAAAATATTCGGCAGTTTTATTTAAGTTAGCCGGAAGGAACCAACCTTAGCTACGCAGTGCGTAGCGAATTGAGCGTGACTCCTCATTTTGCACAAACCGAACAGAGAACCACATCACCGTGAAGGTTTCTTCTGCAATCCCTTCTTAACCGCGGAATGCGGCTTTGCTGCAGGTGCAGGCGACGGCTCCCCCAGAAATGCATCCTTTTCAGCCTGAGGGAGGGCCTCCCACTGTTCCTTGGCTTTGAGATGGCGCATACCATAATCATAGGCCTCTCGTGCTTTAGCATCCATGAGGAACAGGGCGAGGGGTGAGGTCTGCATGAGAAACAGAAAGAGCGCCACAAAGGCTCCTGAAAGGGCTGTCGTCAGAATGAGGATCAGGAAAGGTTTATCCCAGCGAAAGTTATATTTTCGCTGGATCTCAGCACAGAGCTCATTTGTTCGATAGACCTCCGTATTCAAATGCCCTACGTTCTGCTGAGCCTGTTTGAAAAGAGGTTCCAGTTGTTTCAGCAAATTGCTATAACACACCTCTGCCACCTTGGGGAATTGGGTCTCCAGCTGCTTTTTGGTATGAATCGTCAGGGCCGTTTTAATCTCTTTTGTGCATGTCTCTTCCAGAGCAGCAACCTTGTCCTCCAGGATGGTGAGTTGCTGCAGATGAAGGCGCTTAAAGGTATTGACGAGGTCAGCCTTAAGGTCTTCGAGATCTGGTTGCTGTTGGGACATAGGGGCTCCTTTGGTGTCTTGTTTCACTGTTTTGTTAAGGGGATATCATTGATCTCCAAGGATAAGACGCCCTCCGATGCGAGCCAGTCTTGAGCGCACTTGATGCGTTGCGTAAGCCATAGTTTGAGTTCCCTCTCTGCAGGTTCCTGATCAGGAAGAGCATTGAGGACGCTGATAAACGCACCTTGGTAGGCAATGCGGTGAGCTTCCAAGCTATTTTGCTGGCCATCATGCTCAGCAATGGCAACGCGTTCCTCGAATTCATAGAGGAGAGAGTCCCGATTCAGAGGAAAAAGCCCCCGGGGAAGAACTGACAGACCTGACTGGTGATCACGGGTCAGCTCTGTCAGTACATTTGTGGGCCTATTTTCTTCTACTTCCAGAAAACGCCCCTTGGGGGGAACTGACACAGCTGACAGAGATCCTCTTTTCTGGAGGAAAGAATTCAGCCACTTACTCATGGGGACCTCTCTGGGGAATGTTGGGGTTGATCAGATAATGGCTGACGCGTGTTTTGTTTCTATGGATCATCTTTTGTTCCTGTAGCCATCCGTTTTGGATCAACAGATGACAAGCTTGCTCGGCTTCTTCTCTGTTTTTGAGGTGGCTCCACGCATTGCGGTAAATTTCTCGAAGGTAAAAAGGCCCCGAAACCTCCCCAGCCTGAATTTTCCGTGCCAAAGTACGGGCTGCTTGATAAGCAGAACTTGTTTTCATAGCATAAATTCTTCTGGCGTGGGCCTCCAGGTAATCACACCATCCGGCCGCGCGTTCCATGGAGAGTAGATCTACAGGACCAGAAGCCTGCCCACTTGCAACATGGATCAAGTGGAAAAGGAGGGCTAAGGCAGGCATGAGCTTCCTGTATTTAGCTAGATGTTCGATCATCATGGCTTCGTCCGTAGGGGTGCGGAGTTTGTCTTCTAGGTCGCCCAGCCATTCATAAAACATATCCTGGGCTTCAGGGGAAAAGTGAAAATAAGGAATTCCTTCCAGTGAATCCAGCACAGCTCCGTGTTTTGTAAAATCCATTGTGGCAAGATTTGAAATAATATGAGTAGCTTGTTGTTGGGCTTGCGTATGAGGCATGCGATCAACAAGGTGCCATTTTTTGATATCATTTGGATACACCAAAAGCTGGAAGCGCTGAAGGAGGCCATCATTTTCCGTCCCACTAAGGGCTTTTTGGAAATAAGCGAGAAGCTTTGAAGGCTGAGTACTTCCAAGAAGGGAAAGGCACACATTTTTAGAGCGGATCGTGCCTCGCCCAATCCGGTCTGTCGTTTTGGATCCATAGCCATTCCAGGCTTCCAAATAAAAGGCTCTGTCACTTTCATACCCCTCCCTATCCCAACTGGTCAGAAGACCCAGCAACTCATCCCGAAAGAGGAGGAGTCCTCGCGGATTACGCGAAAGAAGTTCATGCATTTTCTCAATGGTCGCATCGTTGGTGATATAGCGTTTACAACTGGGCTCCAAAGGTTCCTTGAGGTTTCTGAGCTTTTCCTTAGCGGCCTCCTGCCCAAAAGTGTCTGAAGCTTGAGCTGCCTTAAAGAGTTCTTTCTTGATGACCTCCTTGTTGGTTTTATAGGCTTCGAGTTCCACTTGGTAATGTTTTGTTGATTTCTCATACACCTCCCAGGCCTCGTCTTCTAAGGCTTCCAAGGGCTTTAGGATTTCCTTCAGAGCAGGGCTCTTGAGTGTACTGGGAGCGCCTACAATGCCGCCCCATAGATTGGGAATGATCGTCCAGGAATCTTGACGTTTCGGGCGAATGCCACATCCAGCCCCCACGACAGCCGCTGTCATAATCATTGCGCCGATGGTGACGTAATCCAGAGGACACTGCATGCGCTCGGCAATGTCGACCAACCAATCTTGATAAGGTTCAGGAATCAGATCAGGAGCTAAGGCAGGGACGGGCAAAAGCTCTTCACGAATGTCCTGAAGTGGCCGTGGTTCTCTCCAAACAAATGCAGATTTGACCTGTTGGAGCTGTGCCTTTACGGTATCAAGTCCTTCAAGCACGTGAAGATCGTTAAAGTCGGTTGGCTTAGATTCTGTCGGAACGTTCTTGAATTCAGGAAAAACAAAGGAACAAGCGTATTTTTGAGCTGCTTCTTCAGCTTTTTCTCGGCCTGTATTGGTTGTTTTCCAGCGATCATCGTCTCCTGCAATTGTAATAGGACTGTGAGGATAAGCTTTTTTAAGCTCCTCAATAACTGGCTCCAAATTGCCTGCATCAAAGGCCACTACCGTCGGATGGCCTGTGGCCATATGGACACTGGCACCTGTGGCATAGCCTTCTGTGATGGTGATGGGTTGACCTTCTGTTAAGTTGCCGATCAGATGGAAGCAACCCTTCTTACGGCCACCTGTGAGGAAGCGCTTGGAGCCATCAGCAGAGATCCATTGCAGACTCCACAGCTTACCTGTTATATCCTGCAGAGGAATAACGAGGGAGTTCCCCTCAAACCGCACCCCAAAGGGGTCCACTTTCTTAGTGACCAGGTAGGGTGAGGACCCTGTCTCAGAGAAACTGTTCCATTTTTCAAGAACTGTGCGAGCGGCTTCTGTCTGTTTCTGCATTGTTTCGGTCTCAGCAATCCTGGATGTTTCTGCGATCTGGAGATTGAGAGAGTCCCTCTCCTGAACGGCTCCCTGTTCCTGATAAGCGCTCCACTTTCCCTGAATGTTTTGGCTCCAATCACCAAAAGCACCTGCCATGCCATGAAAGACATACCAGGCGTCCTTGTTACCCTTAGAACCCGCAGTAAAGCGATGGATCTTCCCATCAGCGATGATATCTTCTCGGCAAACAATGCCTGAGGTCAGCATGGCGTTCTTGAATTCATCAACCATTCAGACCTCCATCACTCATTGGTTGAATAAACCAGCAATCAGTGCTAGAAGTAGAGTGCAAGCCTTTGATAAGCCCCTCAGTACCAATGAGGGGCTTTTCTTTTTTCCAATTCATCATTTATCTCACTTCCTCATTTTGGGCTTCAATCCAACGGGAAAAAGCACTTTTAGAGATGAGGATCTTCCGCCCTATCCGACGGATACAGCTGTTAAAGCCGTTGTGCTCCGCTCTAAAGATGAGAGCTCGGATTCCTCCTTCTGTGAAGGCTGGGTTACTCGTGGTAAGCTGTCTGATGGTGACGTAATCGTCTACGCTTAGTAAAGGTTTTGGTGATTTGTTTTGAATTTGCATTCTGTTTACTCCTTTAAGCTATAAGAAGCAGCGCTATTGCTGCCTAACTGGAGTAAGAACCAATTTAGAGAAAAAACAAATCTGAAATGGGGTCCGGGCAAATGGGGGAAACCCATTCCCCCATTAAAAAAGCGTTAAATTTCAACAAAATATGAAGAAATGGTTTTCGATGGGGTCACCCCTTACGCTTAGCTCGTCCTTGTTGCGATTCAGGCAAGCGTACGAGGGTCGCCATAGCAT
>Ga0207096_1196_pt1 | contig 10779 bp, 4 predicted proteins | sample Alteio_BWMinHeat_86_FD_153547 | JGI IMG/M metagenome (GOLD analysis project Ga0207096, IMG submission 153547) | Enriched cells from forest soil in Barre Woods Harvard Forest LTER site, Petersham, Massachusetts, United States -... | ecosystem: Environmental > Terrestrial > Soil > Temperate forest >...
TGATGATGGCAAGGCTGAAAATAAAATAAACAGCGAACTGTTTGTTGAAAAAAAGGGCCCTGGCCAAATAAAAGGTCCCAGCGAAAAATGCCAGATAGAAAAAATCGATGACGTTAAGAAACCTGTCTGCCGCAAGGCCCATTTTCATCCATACATAAGACAAGAAACTGATCAAATGGTCGTATTGGAAATAGGACTGGTTGGGGGCAAAACCTTTGAGCATCCTTAATGCCGGAGCAAAAAAATAAAAATAATCCAGACGGAAATACGACCACAACATCGGGACCATGCACACACCAAATAACAAAACGAAAAGCAGCCATTGCGCCACCTTGTGATCATGATAATGGCCCAAGATAAAGGCAGTGATGACAGCCATCCCTATGAAAAACTCCCCCTGCCCATCGATACGCACATCTGCCATCGGCGGAAAAAACCCGGTTGACCAAAAATAGAAAATGCAGCCCATGGCGCCGACGGACAACAGCAACCAGCGAAAATGCGTAGTGATCCTTGAATACAATGTATCAAAAAATGCAGCCAAGCCAATAACCATAAACATAAGGGCATAAGCGACGTAAAGCTGTGCCCCGCCGTGCTCTACATTGCAGGTCCATCTGACCCACCAATTTACATCGCCGATGGGGACATGCACATACATAGAACGGTACAGGGGCGCAAAATAATAAAAAGGGATATAAAGCAGAAGCGCTGATAGTGCTGAAAACAAAAAGATGCGAAGGGTCATTGGGCGATCCTTTGCTCTGCCTGCTTTAGAATTTCAGGGCTGGCGAGCAAGTCATAGGGTGTATTGCCATGGGTTTTCAAATAGTCTCTGTAAACAATGCCGTCGGAGGCGTTTTGATAATACCCGTTATAAAAAATCCCTAGCAAATACCTGCCGCGCTCGATGGTGCACAGCCGCCAATCGACGCTATGCGCCAAAAGAAAGCACAATAATAACCACCAAACAATGTTGGGAACAAAGGGTCTGCTTTCCATTTTTGCTTTTGAAATCGTTGGAAGGACCGATTTTCCGTTCCTATTTTCCCGATATAACAAAAACACTGTCCAAACCAAAAAAGCGAACAGTGCGGCCGTCGCTGCCACATACACCCATCTGCCGCCAGGAGGATGATACGCAAATTCTACCGTATGCCCTCCTTCGGGCACCTTGACACCCTTAAACGCCCCATTGGCCCTGAACAACTCTACCGGGTTTTCATCTATATAGGCCTTCCAGGATGTAGTGTAACTGTCATTGTATACAAGTATTTGAGGCCTGGGGAAATCGGTCTTGAGCCTCAAGGTATTGACATCGAAATGATCAACCAAAAGTTGCGGGCTGGGAGAGGCCACAGGCTTAGCCCTGGAATTTAAATCATCATAAAGAATAATTTTGTACCGGGCATAATCTGCCAAGACCCTGGGAAGGGTGTGTTCAGCCAGGTCAAATGTCCAGCGGATCGCTGTTTGCGGGTATCCTATGATGGGTGGGGCATCGGTCATGCTCATCTCATACCACTGGTCTTCATAAGGGACAAATTGATAGATACGGCTGTTATTCACCGCGGGTTTCATGGGCCGCACCCAATTGAAAACAGGAATTACCTGCGATGAAGGAATAGCTGAAGCGAATTCTTTGGCATTTAACGCATAGGCATGAAGGAGCCAGGCCGGCTGGACAATCATGAGGAGGGCAAAAACTCCTGTCCTCGTTTTAGGTGAAAGCCGGGTCAGGCCTGAAAAATAAGCTATAAATACCGACGCGGAAATCCCCAAGGTTACGTAAGAGACAGCCGCAACGCCTTGGTAATGTTTAAGAAACCAGATCATCAGCGCATGCACAACGACTACCCCCAAGATGATCAACTTTTTAGCCCCTATCCCTTTTAAGGGGGCATTCAACAACATTTGTAATTGATACAGTCCTAATAAAATCACGATAGGAATAATAAAGCCTCCCAGGAAAAAAATATTACGGAAATAAGCAAAGAAAAAAATGTGCCGGTAAAGTAGCCCTAAAAGGCCCGCGGCATTGCCTGAAGCAATAAGCCCGATGATCAGCGCCGTTGCGCTTAAAAGGACGGTCAAGCGTTGAAGCTGCAGAAAAAAGGAAAGTCCCAACAAGACAAAAACCCATAACGGTAAAAAAAGAAGCGAGTCGCTGCCATAGGATATCTTGTCTAAATGCCCGAAAAGATACTGCATATCTACACGTTCGCCCAAGGTCCCGCTGCGGGCGATCTCTTCATAGGCCATGCCTCCTTGCCTGCCCATGGTCTGGTCATAACACTGCTGGGCGGAAGAATACTGGCAATGCCTGCCCGGGGCCACCAAGTCACCGCTGGAATCTAATTTCTTATACGCCATAATCGGTGCTGCCGCCAGAAGGACACCGATAACAGCCAAGAGGAAAAGCCGCCAATGCTTGAATAGAAACCGGTAAAGGTCAACACAAAATTTCCTAGCCTCTTTAAAATACAAAAGAACATAAACGGACAAAAAAGACAAAAATACCGTCATAAAATAAAACGGCAAGTAGGAACTCACCAGGACCATCGCGGTAAAACTTAACCCCACAAAATGCCCTCGAGTTTGATGCCGGCCAAAACGCAGTAAAAAATAAAAAAACCAGATGGCCGGCACCTCCAACTCCAAAAAGGTGAACTGGTTAAACATCGAGGCCCCAAGGCTTGAAAACATCATCCCCAAATATGCCAAATAAGCCATGTAACGGTCCTTGAGGACCTCCAGGGTCAAAAAATAAAAACCGGCACAGCCGATAAAAAAATAAACCGCCATATAAACCACGAAAGCATTCTCGTAATTCATGCCAGCCAATTTTAAAAGCGGGACAAGCTGTGTGACAGGGTTGAAGAGATTGATGATGGCGATCGCGTAATAATGGCGGCCGAGGCTGACAAAGGGGTTCCATAAAGGAAGCACCCCGTTGAGGAGATTGTTAAAATAAAATTTAGTGCCACCGTAAATGGCGTTGGTGTCCATGTTCACGGGAATGTGGCCGAATATAAAATCCCGCATTAAAAAAATCCAAAGGGCGATGGGCAAAAGAAAGCCAAGCATGCGTTGGACCGGTGGATTTATTTTAAAACTTGATTTCATGAGACATCACTTATTGGGCTGCATTTGACTTATCCGTGCCGCGACTTGATTCAGGTAGCCGCCTATATCCCCAGGCAGGCCAAGCTGCTTTGCATAAACGCCATACTGCAATGCCGGCAAATATTGGCCTTGGGCATATAGCATCATCGAGTATTGTAAAAATTCTCCAGCATGCGGACTTTGCTGGGATTGAACGAAATAAAGAGCCTCCCCTTGCGGTGTGTGATCAATTTTATGCACTAGCGTCGATGGCCTAAAAATATTTTCCGGCATGTCGTTGCCGTATAGCAAGACCCCTTTATGACCGGCTTCTATCTTTGAAAGCGGCACCCAAGTACTTAAAAAATCTTTAAAATCGCGCGCATTGGTGTCGTAATAATAATAGTCGGGATACAGCTTATATAACAATTTATTGTAGTAGGTGTTCATGTCATTGGTATAACACGCCAAAGTAAATACCAGCGATGAGGACTGGTAAAAAGGGCAAATGACAAAGTCCTGGTATTTAGCTTTTAAGCTTTCTGAATACCGCTCCATGGCATGGTTTTTCGCAGACAAATGTTGCGCATAATAACCCAGCCAGCCCATAGAAAATAGGGTAAAAATTATGATGGAAAGACCCCCTATTCTAGGCGGGATGTTTTCACGGAATTGATGATAGAAAAGCGCCATCACAAGGCCTGAAAGCCCCACCGCAGGCACCATATAATGAGGGTTTGTGTGTTTGGCAACCATCAAAAATTGGACAAGCACGCATCCTGAGATCAAAAATAAAAACTTGTCCCTTTTCAATACGCCGACAAACAAGGCCAGGCACGATATCAAAAAAACAAAAAAATTCTGTATGATAAGGGCCTTCAGCGCCGGAAAAAACTCCGCGGGCTCAATAAACTTGCCCGTCATCTGCCCGGTGAACCCTGATTTAAAGACCAAGTCCTTGACCCAAACCAAAATACGATGGTACGGATCAGTTTCTACATTGTAAAAAATAAATCCAACAATGAGGAAACCCAATAAGAACCAACAGCGTCCTGCAAATCCGCGAAGAAGGAATAAAACCAAGGCCAAGGAAAGGATAAACGTATATTTGGTAAATACCCCTAAGGCGCAGACGCACCCTAAATACAGGGCAATAGGCACACGGCTTGGCATGTTCTTGTCCCAATAAAGTTTCAAGAGCCCTATCATCAATAAATTAACGGCTGTCACCAGCAGGGTTTCCGGTTTGACATGGGCCATCACCGGTAAAATAGTGTCCCCATTGTTTGCAGGGACAGCCAAAACCAACAGGGAACTTGATTGCACCAGCAGGGAGAAAAAGATATCTTTGGATTTTTTATAGGCATACCAGCCCAAAGCCACTAATGAAATGACGTACATGAAAACCATCAGATAATGCATGGCATGCAAATAAAATTCAGGGTCCTTAACGACCGCCAGGAACAAATCTTGATGGGAGAGTACGGGATGAAAAAACTTGTAGGTCAAGCTGCCCAAGACATCGAGGGTCAAACCAGGATGGGTTGTTGGGTATAATGGCAAGCCATCCAGAAGATAGAGGGAATTAAAAAAATAAAAATAAGCAGGGTCATTATTATATGCCAACCAGTACGGGCCTGCGGCATTGGTAAATAAAACGGCAAAAATACTGACAATGAGCGGGAAGGGGCAAAGAGACCAAATCTTTTTCATGGGTGGCATTATAACATGGTTGTGCTTTACATTCTATATAGGCTCACTTAAAATGCCCTTATGCCGTTTTTAAAACAGCACATGAAATCACTTATCTTGTTATCTGTTTTTCTTGCCGGGCTACTCATCACTGCTCCCTACGCCAATTTTCAGGACTTCCTTTCCACGGGTGATCATGGCCGAGATCTTTATGCCGCCCAGGCGGTTTGGCGGGGAGAGCTTCCTTACAGGGATTTCTGGTGGGTCTATGGCCCTTTAACTCCTTATTATTACGGCCTTTTCTTCAAAATTTTCGGGGTTAAAATCAGCAGCATGATATTAGGCAAACTCACCCTTCGCATCATAGGCGGCATTCTCATTTGCTTGGGCATGATGGAAATCGCGTCACCAATAGCCGCCTTTCTTTGCGGCTGCTGGTTCATGCTGTTCCATCAGGATTTTTTCTTTACCTATAATCACTTGGCTGGCATTGTCATGATCTTGGGTGTGATCTTCTGTCTTTTATCCTATATAAAAACTAATTCCTTAAAAGCAGCTTGGGGAGCCCTTGCCTTTATTTTTATATTGTGCCTGATCAAGATCAATTTCGGGTTAGCAGCATTGGCGGCCACGCTGATCACCGTTGGGGGCAATGATTATGTACGCCGCATTCCTGTAAATTCCGCTAAAAAGTCCTTTTATGCTGTAGGGATCATCGGACTTGCGTTGGTCATTTTTTTTATTTACTGGTCTTTATTAAAAGGCCTGACCTCCATGGAAATTCGCCAGTGCCTTCCCTATAAGGAAGGCGACCAGCCTTTCAGCATAAGCCCCTGGGCGGCAGTCGGCATTTTTATAAAAGCCACCCTGAATGGGATTAAGTCCAACTGGACAAATTTGGCCTTTGCCGTGATCATCAACCTCAGCGCTTTGCGCTGCTTTTATCTTTTACTAAAGAACAAAATACCTGCTGATCGTAAAACCAACTTTATTTTGTCCTTAAGTGCACTGTGCCTGTTATTTATGTTTAATTCCCACGAGTATCTAAAAAGCGGGGTTTGGTACCGGGAGTTTTGGGCCCAGCCATTGACGATGATGATCATTTTTTTGCTCATTGATACAGCCACCCAAAGCGTGAATAAAGTGGTGCGTAAATTAGTCTTCTCATTCATATCTATCATGGCTGTCATCTGCTGGGTCCTCTTCCTGCGCCAGGTGAATTCTTATAAAATTGACAGCCAATACCTGTCACTGCCGCGGGGAGGCATTTACATCACCAATTCGCCCTCATGGATTTCGACGGTTCTACAAACCACTGATTTTTTAAATCACACGCTTAAACCCGATGAACTTTTTTTTGCCCTGCCCTATGACTGCCTTTACTATTACCTGACAGGCAAAAGGACACCGACACGCCAGTTGATCTTCTTTGAACATATCAAGATCCCACTCGAGCAAGAAAAATCCGTGATCGCCGAACTCGAGAAAAACCATGTGAATTATGTATTGCTTTCTAACCGGGCTTTTGTCCGGCAAGAAATTGGGATGGGATTTTTAGGGACAACCTACTGCCCCCTGATCGGAAAATATATCAATGATCATTTCACACCCATCGCCCGGTTCGGGGAATGGAAGGATGAGCCTGGATGGTCGTGGAACCACGGGACGCTGATACTCAAACGTAGATAAATCATTATGAACCTTAATTCAAAAACTATTTTTCTGCTTTTGACCATACTTATATCCGCAGTTTTTACCTGGCCGGACTTGAATTATCAAGACCTTTTGTCTCAAGGCGACCACGGGCGTGATCTGTATGCTTTTGACGCGGTGACCCATGGGAAACTGCCTTACAAGGACTTCTGGTGGGTGTATGGACCCTTAATGCCGTATTATTACGGTTTGTTTTTTAAAATCTTCGGGGTGCATATAACGAGCGTGCTTTTAGGAAGGGCCTTGCTGGTAGTCGCCTGTTCCGCATTTTTTTATTTGTCCGCAGCCTGCCTGGTGCCGCCGGGCCTGGCTTTTTTAGGAGCTGCCTGGTTCACCCAAAGCCGCCAGGAGTTCTTTTTCACCTATAATCACATCGGCGGGATTGCCGCGGAATTGGTCATTGGCTGGTGCCTGTTGTCTTATATCCGCAACCCTGCCATGCGTTATTTATGGCTCTCTCTGGCGGTTGACTTTATATTAGGCTTAGTGAAGATCAATTTCGGCTTGGCGGGATTGGTGGGCATTGTGCTAAGCGTTCTGTGGATCGATTACTCAAAAAAGATAATTTTAAACGATCAAAAGAAAAAATTTTATTGGGCTGCGGGGGCAGTGATCCCTTTGGGCCTCGGCATCATCAATTGGCTGCTTCTTCATGATTTGCCGTTGTACGCCATCCGCCAGTGCATGCCCTATTTTGGCGACGACCAGCCGTATCATGCATCACCCTTGCTTGTTATTCCCTATTATCTAATGCAACATTGGCTGACCTTCATCCATTCGCCCATCGGTGTTGCCATCGGCGTTGTGCTTCATGGATGCACCTTGCTGGCCGTATATTTATTGATCAGCAATAAAACTGAAAAAGCCTACCGGCAAGACGTGTTATTGGCCCTGGCAGTGATCGGGTTTTTTTTCGTTTTATATTTCCACGAATTTTTAGTCAGCGGCATTTGGTATCGCACCTATTGGTCCCTGCCTTTTTTGGACCTCTTTCATTTTGTAATGATCGCCGTGGCTTTCACCTTCATCCTGAAATTCCTACGCATTCTCATCTTTATATTTTTAGGAGGACTGTCATTATTGGGGATCGTGGCGCATATCGGCAGTATTCAAAGCCAAAAACAGCCTTTTCGCTATCTTAGCATGGAGCAGGGCCAAATTTACGTCGGCAATGAACCCCAATGGACAGACACGGTCAACCGGGTCACGGTGTTTCTTAACTCCACGCTTAAAAAGGACGAGGTGTTTTTTGCCATGCCCTATGACTGCCTGTACTATTATTTAACCGGCAAGGCAAGCCCCACGCGGCAGCTCATTTTCTTTGACCATATCAAAATACCGCCGCAACAAGAAATTTCAGTGATCAGAGAATTGGAAGAAAACAAGATCAGTTACGTGCTGATGTCCAGCCGCATTATTTCTAATGAGACCGGCTTGGGGGTTTTCGGCAAGACCTACTGTCCGCTGTTGAGCCAATACATCCACGATAATTTCACGCCGATGGTCCGCCAGGGCGGAAACTGGACCCAGCCACCCGGCTGGGCCAATAATCACGGGGTACTGATCCTAAAAAGAATGGGATTAAAATAAGAGGTTATTTCGAAACCAATTCCGAAAGTCCATTAAAAGGCCTGTCGTAAATAAATACCGGAACAAACCCGTCCACATTCATTTTCATGATCGGCTGCTGGTCCGCAGACAGTGGAATTCCGTTAATATCTTTCAAAATCTGCATATTAAACATTTTAGGATTGATATAAATACCCCCCACATCCCGTGCTTGAGCATTTTGCTTAACTCTTGGAGAAACAGCCAGTACTGCCGGATCGGCATATTTTGCTTTCTCATGAGTTAACAAAGTTGTATCAAAACCTTTGACGCCAAAATCCACTGTTGTGTCATAAAATGCGCTGATATTAACCTTTCTGCTTAATATCTCTGCAAGATATTGGAAAAGATTAATATTTCGGGATTCTGCATATGCTTTTGCAAATGCCCTGGAGACAGCCAAGGATGTATTCGCACCGGTCGCTCTTTTATACATTTTTACCTCAAGTTCACGGACATAGGGTTCTGTAGCGTCTGTATGTATATCGCTATATTGGACAAACTTTTCCTTTTGGGCCTGCTCCCATTCTATGTCAACTAATAATTTATCGAGCTGGAATTGATCTAAATCGGAAAGTTTTTTCCCGATTAAACGAGCAGGAATAATGTTATTTAGAATATTAACTGCATTCAAAACTCCTTTGCCGTGGTAACGTTCTGCATCTCCATCGCGCTTCTCATACGCCTCTCTGGAACCAGTTGATGCTCCAGATGGCACTGAAGCCATTCCTACCGTTCCATCACTAAATTCTATACGGCACCCCACAGTCGGATTTCCGCGCGCATCCTGGAGTTCCAAACCTCTAACACTAACAATAGTAACCTCATCAAGGGGTTTCACAGCCCGTCGAGGCCTCTTAATTCTTCCCTCTAAGTATTCTCCAATCCAACGTAATGTATTATATTTTGCAATACGGTCTGATCTTTGCATAGCCCCTGTTTTAATATGCCCGCCCTTGATGTCCTCAAAACCCAGGCTAGCAGCCAAATAAGCCAAGAAGTCATCTTCTGTTTCTCCTGAACGGTGGGAAGGTACTGCTGTCGCGCCAAAACTACGTACGATTTGGACTTCCATCACAGTCTCTGTGAGAGTACCTATCTGATTATCTTTGATCAGAACGGAATTTGAAGTTCCCTTAGTTAACAACCGATAAGTATTCCTTGGGTTTGTTGTATCGAGATCGTCTCCCATCACTTGAATACCACTTCTTTGGATACGATACGGAAGACTTCTGGTAAAATCATTTTCCCCACCAAGTTCTTCTTGCAAAGTTTTCCATCCCTCTTCGTCAAACTCTCCCAAACCATCTTCAATCGATATAATAGGATATTTTCTCAGCCAATCTCTATACATATCGATCATCTCATTGTAAGATTTGACATCTTTACTACGGCTTTTCCAAAACAAATAATGGCCTTGACCAAACCTTGCTTTTTCTGCTTCCCCCGCAAGTTCAGAGGCTCCAATATCTATAGCGAAAGCTATATCAATGCCAGGCCTCAAGCTGGAATCTCTTGCGGCAATCATCAACAATTTTAGAGCCTCTTCGTCATCTTTAAGAATGGGGGCTGAGCCTCCCTCATCTCCGCGTTCTCCCAATCCTCCAGGAACATTTTTAACAAGATATTTTTCAAGTGATTTTTGCATATTGGACAACATTCTAAGCGCTTCTTCTATTGTTTTAGCACCTATAGGGATGACCATCATTTCCTGAACACTATTGCTGCCTGAAGAATGCCTGCCTCCATTGATCATGTTGCAATAGATAAGGGTCGGCAGGGTCCATGTTTTGCCATCTGGACCGACAATAGTTCGAGCAAATGACCCTTTAAGAAGGCTCTTGCCTTCCATCTCAAAATCGCCCTTATCTCCGGATTCTATCTTTGCTGGGGCCTTACTCCTTCTTTCCCTACGAGCAAAATAATCTTTCATCCATTTGAAAAATGCACCATGATCAGCAAAGATATTAGGAAAAGAAGCTGCAGAAGCATTCCATAGCATCCACGATACAAACGATGCGTTCGTATTTTTCAAACTAGCAGCAGCTATCACGCCTAGCAAGGCCGTAGCCACGAAATTGCCTGCGCTAAAGATCGGGCCGAAAGCCTCTATATCATCGTGCTGTTTAATATGTTCAACCTTTAACCTATGTCTATCTAACTTTAACCATTCGGGTATTCTAAAACCTTTGGGCATGATCGAAAGCTGCCTGAGTTTCTTTTCAATTTCCTTTCTATCTTCGTCTGAAATTCTGTTTTGGATGATTAGATCTTGAATTTCCTGTTTGATTCTCAATTCCTGGGTTCCATTGCCATTATCTTTTAAGTCAAAATATTTTAGTAATAAAGCATCTTTACCGCCTTCCCTCAAATCAAACTTCTCAGCCCCAATAATTTCTTGTGGGATCGGTTCAAGCTGTAAAAGTTTTAAAGCCTTAGCTTTCCACCAATGACCGATTTCATGCGTCATGATCGGCTGCAATAATACAAACAAAAACCATCCGATTACAACAGGGATATATTCTGGCTTATAATGATGTATAAGACCCCAATAGATCATGGGACCATGAATAGACGTTAATAAATTGGTGAACATTTGTTCCCAGGTTAAGTTACTGCCGCCTTCTTTCGTGGTTTGTGCTAAGTCAACAATTAGAGACC
>Ga0207096_1197_pt1 | contig 10777 bp, 9 predicted proteins | sample Alteio_BWMinHeat_86_FD_153547 | JGI IMG/M metagenome (GOLD analysis project Ga0207096, IMG submission 153547) | Enriched cells from forest soil in Barre Woods Harvard Forest LTER site, Petersham, Massachusetts, United States -... | ecosystem: Environmental > Terrestrial > Soil > Temperate forest >...
GCGCGGATTGAATGAAGACGGCCAATAAAAGCAGGCAAAATCCAGCTGGGTAGGAAATTTTGTTGCCGTATCGAAAGTAGACCAAAAAATAAAGAAAGCTTATAAAAACAGCGGCCCAGGCACCCCATAAAACCCCTTGGTGATTGAGCAAAAATAAAACAAAGATCAAGTGGCAAATTATTATAAAGCAAAGCCAAGGAGTTTTCTGAGGCGCGCTGTTTACAGCTGTCAATAATGATTTAAATGCCGCAACGGAAATAAGAATTGCCATCGGCAGCATTGCCAGCCAGAAAAAATAATAAATGTTCCTTATAAATTTAAAGATGATAACGTGCTCATACAGGAAGCGATGCACGCCGGAAGCTGAAGTGATGGTGATCAATGAAAGGGCAAGGATGTTAAACGATAAAAAATATATTAGTTTATTGGAACGTGCAAAGGCAGTGAACAAAAGCAGCAAGAAAAATACATAAGGGACATAGATGTCCCCCATATCTATGTGTTGATGATCGCTAAAAACTCGGTCAAAATACCCATGATTGACAATGTCCCCGCTGGCCACATTTTCCAGGCCTACAGCGACCGCTGAAGAAACATCTGCTCCTGCGTGGCGGTTGGGAAGGACAAATTCCCCGCTTTTTGATTCCTTATAAAAAATTAACCCGGGAACACTGGCAATCAGCAGAAAGATAAGGCAAAAAACCGCAAAAACCTTATTTTGTTGAAAAAAAACAAAACTGCGGTTTAAAAAACTAATGAAATTGGGCCCATAAAATAATAAATAAAAAAACGCAAATATCCCTAAGATGGTCAAGAAAAAAAATGGGATATACGTCGTGAGAATGAGTCCCGTACAAAAACTTAAGCCTAAGAAATATTTTCTTTTTGGGTCATTGGCAAAACATAAGAGAAAATGAAAAAACCAGATGATAGGGACAAAAATAATAATGATATAGTTATAAAATATTTCTGGCCCCCATGAAGAAAAAAGAAAAAAGACATACGCCACAAACGCATAAAAACGCTCTGCCAAAAGGAAACGTGCAATCAGGTAGAAGGCCCACCCTGCTAAAAAATAATAGGCCCCGATAAATAAAAGATAAGTTGTTATGGATGGAACCCCCATCCATTTGAGCGCCACAATAAAAAAAAGCAGCGGATTGACGTCCCCAATCCGCCTTAAAAAAAAATGATACGGCGCCCCGCCGTACCAAGCCGGGTCCCATAAAGGAAAAATGCCTTTACTTAAATTATCCGTATAAAAACCGATATGGTCGGAATATGAAATGGCATCTGCCTGCAGCCACAAACTGCCGGTGAAAAATCGGTAAAAACAAAAAACCCAGCATAAAAAAGGGATTATCAGCAAAAAAAAATCGAGACGGGATGAATCCGCAAAATATTTGTCTATCAAAGATTTCATTTCATAAATCCTTAAACTGGCTGCGGAGTTGATAGACCGCGATCCCAAATGCCACGGCAACGTTTAATGAATTTTTGACCCCATCCATCTCAATTTCAATGGCTGCATCTGTCAAAGACAGCAAATCTTCCGTAATTCCGCTGACCTCATTGCCTATAACCAAACAGACAGGAGGCTTTGCTTTAAACGCATTGTAGTTGACACTGCCGTGCATTTGTTCCAAAAGCACGATCTGATATCCTTTTTCCTTTAATTCGTTGATCAGCTTCAAAACATCTTCACGGTATTCCCAAGGAACATGGTTTTCGGCGCCTAAAGCAGTTTTAGCAATCCCGCCTTGAGGAGGGTATCCGGTAATGCCGCACAACCAAATTTTCTCGACCCCTGCCCCATCAGCTGTCCTAAAGATGGTCCCCACATTATGCAGGCTGCGGATATTATTCATCACCACACATAATGGCAATCTAAGTGTTTTTGCCCTTTGGACCTGACGCCCGATAATTTCACCATGAGACAACTTTCGCATCAGGCAAGCTTCTCCCATTCTTGGGCCACCGCTTCAATCAACGGCTTGATAGACTTTTCAGAAAAATCAAATGAAATCCCTGCCGCACGATACAGTTCTTTCACAGGTCTAGAGCCTCCCAATGACAGCCCATACTTATAATCCTTCAAGGCTTTTTTAGGGTCGCGGCGAGCATTGAGCCACACTTGCAAGGCCCCTAATTGCGCAATGCCATATTCGATATAGTAGAATGGTACTTCAAAAATGTGCAATTGCCTATGCCATAAATAATTTTTAAATTCAGACAACCCGTCCCAATCAATGAATTTTCCGCCAAATTGATCATAAAAGCCTCCCCAAGCTTGACAGCGTTCGCCAGGGGAATGTTGTGGGTGCTCATAAAGCCAATGCTGAAAAGCGTCAATAGTGGCGACCCAAGCCAAAGTTTGCAGGATGCCTTCCAAATGCTCACGGTTTGACCTTTGCAGGTCTTGGGGGCCGTAGAATTCGTTTAAATACTCTCCCCCAAGCAGCTCCATGGCCATGGAAGCGACCTCACAAAACTCCATAGGGGCATGGCGGTAATCCAAAAGGGGCTGGCCTGCAGAGGCCAGGGCATGAAATGCGTGGCCCGATTCATGCAACAATGTCCGCACATCATCATCAATACCAACGGCATTCATAAAAATAAAAGGCTTGCGCGCTTCACTCAAGGTGTTTTGATAGCCTCCTGGGGCCTTGCCTTTGCGGCTGACTAAATCTAAGAGACCTAATTGCTCCATTTCTTGGAAATGCTGGCCAAAATCATGGTCTAATTTAGAAAAAATTGAACCGGTTTTTTTAATCAATCCAGCAGGTTCTTTAAATGGTTCCAAAGGTTTTTCACCAAGACCATCTACTGCCGTGTCCCACGGACGCAAAGATTTTAAGGCCATCTGCTGACGGCGCTTATTTAATATTTTTTCGTTTAAAGGAACGATCAATTTCTCAACAGTTTCATGGTATTTTTTGCAATCATAAGGGGTATAATCAAAACGATGATAAGCTTTAAACTGATAATCAATAAAATTAGAAAATCCAGCATTGAGGGCTATTGTATTGCGCAATGCAAACATGCTTTCAAAAATCTTTTCTAATGGATCTTTATCCTTGATTCTCCGCTGGGCTGCAGCTTTCCATGCCCGCTCACGCAAAGATTGGTCTGTTTCCAAAAGGTATTTACTCATCTGAGGCATGGTGTGCTCACGAGCGTCAAACATGACAGTCATGGAACCGCAAACAGTTTGATATTCTTGGGCCAATAAGTCTACCTTGGTCTGCAAAGGCACATTCTTTTCACAAAAAAGTTCAATGTCCGTTTTGACAGCACGATCATAAACCTGATAACGCTTTGCATCCAAGCGAAAAAGCTCAGAGGCTTTTACATATTTATGGTTCAGGCGGTCATTGACCGGCTTGACCGCAGGAGGGATGTTTTGAACAAACTTGGTATACGCCCCTGCAATTTGGGGATCATCCGTTTGGCATGTCATGCGGATATATAAAATCGACCCTGCTTGGGACAAGGCCGCATCAACTTCAGAGCGCTCAATCAACCAATTTTCTAACTCATGGGCTGAATTGATAGTTTTCTTCTCTAACTGCTCATACAATCCAACCACTGTTGCGGTATCAGTCAAATCAACATTTTCCGGTACAAAAACCCGTTTTTGATAGGCTGGCAATTTAGATAAGTTCATATTTATTCCCCTAATAAATCCCCTTGACATTCGAATGATTTCACGTATATTGAAAGTTCAAATTTATGGAGGTAATGTCATGAGATCCTGTATTGTTTGCGAAAAAGGCCCACATTCGGGTAGAAAATATAAGCGGCGCGGTATGGAAAAGAAAAAAGGCGGCGCCGGTTCCAAGGTCGTCGGTAAATGTTTCCGCATGGTGCTTCCTAACTTGCAGCGCATCAAAATCTCTCTCAATGGCACAGTGCAAAGGGCCTTGGTCTGCACGAGCTGTATTCAAGCCAATAAAGTCACGCGGGCTGCTTAATGTCCTTGAGCATTAATTGGACAGTGGGGGCTTTGTTCCAGTCATCGATGCTTAAGGTGTAAGCCAAGTCCACCTTGGCCCCAACATTCACCATATCTTTAAAAGATCCCATACCAAATCCCACCGCACTTATGGTTTTTACCCCATCGCTGACCCAAAATTTTATCGTGTCCTTTCCCATTAAGGACGGCGGGCTTTTGACTGTAAGGCCCCTTGAACAAAACACAGGCGCCGGGTTGCCTTCACCATGAGGCTCCATGGAACTGATGGTCTCCATCAACTTAAGGTCAATGATACTCAATGGTATCTCCCCGTCAATTTCCAAGGCCGGGACAAATTTATCCAGCGTCAATACCTGCTGGGCAAAATCATTCATAGCTTGGCGGAATGTCCCGATATTGCCATGTTTTAAACGCAGCCCCGCCGCGCGCTTATGCCCACCAAAATTATCCAGTAATGCCGAACAACTGCTCAATGCCTCATGCAGGTGAAATCCATCAACAGACCTGGCTGAACCTGTCCCCATCCCATCTTCAACAGAAATAACAACAGTGGGCCGATAATATTTATCCACAATGCGGCTGGCAACAATGCCCAATACTCCTTTATGCCACCCTTCCTTGTGGACGACAATGATATCTTGGGTTTTGATTGATTGGTCAGCCTCAATCATGCGCAAAGCCTCCTCAACCACTTCACTTTGCATTTTTTGGCGCGTCTGGTTATGCGACTCCAAGCTGCAGGCCAAGGCATAAGCGTCCGTAGAATTTTCTGATAAAAGCAGGTCCAATGAGACCGTGGCTGAATCCATCCGTCCCGCCGCATTTAACCGCGGGCCTAAAATAAACCCGATATAATAAGGTTTCATTTTTTTTCCGGCTATTTTCGCCACTTCCAACAAGGCTTTTAGCCCCGGCTTATTTGTTTCTTCTATCGATAGCAAGCCATTTTTGACAAAAATCCGGTTTTCTCCCTGCAATGGCACCACATCTGCCACTGTTCCGATCGCCACCAAATCCAAGTCTTCCAAAGGAATGTGCCCCAAAACTGCTTGGACCAATTTGGCAACCAGACCCACGGCAGATAGGTTCTTAAAAGGATACAAACAATCCAGGCGTTTGGGATCAATCACAGCCAAAGCCGGTGGGAGTTTCATGCCGTCGGGTTCATGATGGTCGATGACAATAACTTCTATACCAGCAGCATTGATGGCTTCGATGGGTTCAAATGCATTGATTCCGCAATCAACGGTGATCAGTAAATGCACGCCCTGAGATTTCGCAAATGCAGCTGCCTCTAGGTTTAAGCCATAGCCTTCTTCCATACGGTGCGGGATATAGTTGACTGTTTGTATCTCCAGACGGTCAAACAGCCGTCGCAATAACGCACTGGATGTCACACCGTCTACATCATAATCACCATAGATCATGATTTTTTCGTTCTTTTTTTGGGCCTGGTCAATACGGGCAACAACCTTGTCCATGTCCGTTAATAAAAATGGGTTATATAAAGATTGCATGTCAGCTGATATAAACAATTTAGCCTGCTCAAGGGAAGTGATCTGACGGTTGATCAACAGTTGAGCAATGATCGGATGAATATTCAAAGCCTCACTCATGCTTTTTTGTAATGGAGGGTCTTGAGGAAGGATGTTCCAGCGCTTTTTCATTTTTATCACATCTGCTGGGGAGCAGACACTCCCAGTAATTTTAAGCCATTTGCTAAAACGATCCTGGCTGCTTCAATCAAACCAAGGCGCTGGGCAGACAGTTCTTTGTCTTCATCCAACACCCGGCAGGTATCATAAAACCTATGAAATGAAGCTGCCAGTTCCTGTAAATACCTGACTAAATTAAAAGGCTCCAAAGTCTTGGCGCTTGCGATAAGTATATCAGGATATAAGCCTATTTTACGCATTAAATCCAATTCTTGCGGTAATTTCAAACAATTAAAATCATTGGTTTTAGGTGAGCAATGAAGTTCATCATTGGCTTTACGGATAATGCTGTGGATGCGCGCGTGCGCATACTGGATATAATATACAGGGTTTTCAAGGCTTTGCTTTTTGGCTAATTCTAAGTCAAATTCTAAATGGGCGCTGGCCTGGCGCATTAAAAAGAAGAACCTGGCTGCATCCCGCCCTACTTCATCCATGACTTCACGCAAGGTAATAAATTCACCTCGGCGGGTCGACATGGACACTTCCTTGCCGTCCCTGTAAATAGTGGCTAATTGGACGATCAGGATATCAATATCGTCCTTGGAATGGCCCAAAGCTGCTGCAGCCGCCTTGATCCTTGGGATATAACCATGATGGTCTGGGCCTAAAATATTGACGATCCGTTTAAACCCCCTGGCAAATTTGTCCTTGTGGTACACAATATCAGGAAGAAAATAGGTATGGCTCCCATCGCTTTTTATAATCACCCGGTCTTTATCATCGCCCCATAAGGTGGATTTAAACCAGGTCGCCCCCTCATTCTCATAAATGTATTCTTTAGAACGAAAATCAGCCAACAGCTCTTTGATGGCTTGGGGTTTAGCAGAATCTGATGATGGTTTCCATGTATCAAACTGGACGCCAAAATCAACCAAGTCTCTTTTGATTAGATTCATCAAATAATCAACGCCAAATTTTCTAAACTCATCATCCGGCTGTTTATTTAAGTCAGCAGGGGTTTTGATAACATGCCGGTCCATAAATTCCTGCGCCATAGTGCGGATATATTCGCCTTGATAGGCATCTTCAAAAAGAGGCACCTCTTGCCCTAAGATCTGCTGGGCCCTGATTTTGATGGAACGGCCTAAAACATTGATTTGATTGCCATCATCATTCACCCAATATTCCCGGGTCACATCAAAACCCACGGCCCCAAGGACATTGGCCAAGGAATCCCCAAGGGCCGCTTGACGGCCATGGGCGACCGTTAAAGGACCGGTGGGATTGGCACTGACAAATTCCAAACAAAATTTTTCCTTCCCTCCAAAATCTGAACAGCCGTAATTATCTTTTTGACGGAAAACATCGTATAAAACCTTGTAAAAACCCTCTGCAGACAAATAAAAATTGATAAACCCCGGTGGTTTGACCTCGACCTTGGTAATCTGTTCATGAAGGGCACTTTTCTTGAGTAGCCCATCTAATCGCTCAAGGACCTGCTGGGCAATGACCAAGGGGGGTTTTTTAAGCGGCCTGCTTAATTGCAGGGCAATATTACAGGAAAATTCTCCATACTGCTTGTCTGAGGGGACATCGATCATTACAGGTGGGCACGGGATGCCTTCAAATGATTTCAAGGAATCCCTGATGATTTCTTCCAACTTAATGCGGACCGATGAAAATTGGGAATACATAATTGGCCTGATAATAAAATAGTGACAGGTACTAATTTCTTTAAAGGACTTAAATCCATTTAGAAATTAGTGACTGTCACTATTTTATTTTACTGCGTTTCTTGTATTCAATTTTAGCGGCATCCTGCCAGAGATGTTCAAGTGCGTAAAATTCACGGGCCTGAGGATCAAATATATGGGCAACAACATCTCCCATGTCCAGCAAGACCCAAACACCGTTTTCTTGAGAAAACTGCAGGCTTTTTAAGGCTTTTAAACTACGGCTAAAATTGACTTCTATTCCTTCTTTAAACAACCCTTCTTCAATACCTTCGGCAATGGCTTTGGCTTGACGGTCAGAGGTGCCGGTCGCGATGATAAAATAATCGCAAAAATTAACCAGACCGCGCATGTCTAAGATGACAATGTCCTGCGCCTTGATGTCATCAGCAAATTCCGCTACCTTTTGGGCTAACGCTTTAGACTTTAAAACTTTCTTACGGATAAAATCTTCCTTGGCGTTTACTTCTTTTTAAGTTTAGCGGCCTGGTCCTTGCTTAACACACGCCAGCATTCATGGGTGCCCTTGAGGGACTTGGTCACCGCGAAAAAACGGCCGCTTTTTTCCTTCACTTGATAATTATCAGAATCAAACTTACCCTTGGTCTTCACATCATAAAAAGATAATTTCTCCATCCATTCCTCCTGGTTAAACTATTGCTTATTTTGATGACGTAAATGTTTGTTCCTATTGATTAGGGATGAGTCTAATAGATAATTTTTTCTTTGTCAATCAAAAGCTATTCGGGTTTTAAGGAACGCCTCATTAAATCTTTCATGGCAGAGGCAGCAGGTTTATTTTCAAATAAGATCTTATAAACTTCCGTGACAATAGGCATGGTGATTTTTTTTCTTTTAGCTAAATGATACACGGCACGGGCCGTTACAACACCTTCAGCCACCATCTGCATTTTACCTAAAACATCTTTTATTTTTGACCCTCGCCCTAAGGCCTCCCCGACTGTCCGGTTGCGGCTCTTGGGGCTAAAGCAGGTGGTCACTAAATCCCCCAGCCCTGAAAGTCCATAAAATGTTTCCCGGCGTCCGCCCATGGCTGTCCCAAGCCGTGTGATTTCAACAAGGCCCCTTGTCAAAACAGCGGCCTTGGCATTGGTCCCAAGTTTTAAACCGTCGCAAATCCCGCAAGCCAATGCAATGATATTTTTGACACTCCCGCCAAATTCAACGCCAATGACGTCGGTGTTGGTGTAAATTCGAAAAGTGTCGGAATTAAACACTTTTTGAACAACAGCCGCTAATTGATGGTTTTTACAGGCCGCGACTGCGGTTGTAGGTATTTTCTGGGCAACCTCCCCAGCGATTGTCGGCCCGGACAAAACAACCACAGGGACCCTTGTTAAATGCTCTTGGATGATCTGCGACATGCGTTTGAAGGATTGAGGATGTATGCCTTTGACGACACTGACAATCAATTTTCCCTGGTAGGGGGTTTTTCGAATTTCACTTAAGGTATCGGCCAAATATTCCGATGGTGTCGAAAGGACAAGCAAATCCCCGAATGAAACAGCTTCATTAAGGTCGGAAGTTAAATGCACTTGGCGGGGGATTTTAATGCCTGGTAAGAATTTTTTATTTTCGCGGGCTTTGGCAATTTGGGCAATATTCTCAGGAAATGCCCCCCACAGTGTCACAGGGTATCTTTTATGGCTTAAATGGATGGCCAGGGTCGTCCCCCAGCCTCCATCACCAATGATGCTGATTTTTTTAACCATAGGGTGAGATTGTCGGACCATTATCGCCAAATGAAAATCTCCCGCCAAATTTCAAACATATAAGCCGCGCCCCATTTTAAAACCTGTAGTTTACGTGTTCCCCCTTCGCGGGCAGGCTCATCGCCGGGAATATCAGCGACCTGTAATCTGCGTTTAGCGGCACGGATAGATAGCAGGGGTTCCCAGCTAATTTTTGTCCTAAACAAGTTTTCTTCGAACGAGAAGCTGGAATCCTTATCCAAATCAAGGTCATGGATTAATTTTTTAGGATAAGCCCGATAAATGACCATGGCATCTGTATACTTAGAGCCATGCAGCAAATTAATGCATCCGGTAAACAACCAATTGCCAAATGAAGTCACAATGTCATCATCATAACTTTTGGCACCCTGCGCATACCGCGACACAATGACCATGTCGTAGCCCTCTTTTACTTTGGCAATGCACACAGGGATCAGTTCCGGGATGGAATTGCCATCCGGGCTGAAGGTGAGGATAATGTCTCCTTTGATAAAGGGGAGCGCGTCCATGTAGGCCCCGCGGATGCCGGGGGTTTGCTGGATCACCACGTCATATCCCATTTCCCGGGCAATGTCAGCGGTACCGTCCTGGGATTTTCCATCCACGATCAAAATCTGGTCAACCCATTCTTTTTTGACCTTAGGCATGATCGAACGCATGCCCACCACCTCATTTAATGTAGGGACAAGCAGGGTCACTTTCATACACATCCTTTTTGGAGCGGGAGAACGGAATCGAACCGTCGTTACCAGCTTGGAAGGCTGGAGTTCTACCACTGAACTACTCCCGCGTCTTTCGTTCTATTAAGAAATACTGGTGGGCAGGGAAGGATTCGAACCTTCGAAGCGCGGACGCAACAGATTTACAGTCTGTGCCCTTTAGCCACTTGGATACCTGCCCGTGATTCATGGAGCTGGCTAGAGGCTTCGAACCCCCGACCTGCTGATTACAAATCAGCTGCTCTACCAACTGAGCTAAGCCAGCGAATTTCTGTAACTTACTGGAATTTATACTACTTACAATATCTCTAAATTCCGCATCCACATCCAATTTTCTGTTGGTGCCTGTATTGGTGTCTATGGATTTATTCAGCATCTCTACCGCTTCTTTTTTATGGCTTGGCGAAAGATGGGAATACCTTAAAGTCATTGTAATAGTCTTATGACCCATTAATTCTCTCACGGTATTCAAATCAACACCATTCATCACCAATTGTGATGCAAAAGTATGGCGCAAGTCATGAAAGCGGAAGTTTTTTATACCAGAATTGCAGCAGGCTGTAAAGAAGGATTTCTTAAAATCGCCGTATGACTGGCCATTGTCCTTAACAAAAATTAACTCACTCGAAGGATGTTTAGGAACGCTGATTAAAGTATTTATAGTCATTTCGTTTAAAGGCAGCTCCCGTTTCTCGCCATTCTTAGTATTAGCAAGATGGGCAATACCTCTTTTAAAATCAATGTCCCGCCATTTAAGGCCCATGATCTCGCCTTTTCTCATCCCTGTATTAACGGCAACAATAACAATGGCTTTAACGGGCGGATTACAATTGTCAATAAGCTTGGTAATTTCTTCCTTTTCAAGAAATCTCAACCTTGCATTATTTTCTCTAAATAATTTAATCCCCTTAACAGGATTAGGACCTGAAAATTTACC
>Ga0207096_1198_pt1 | contig 10744 bp, 13 predicted proteins | sample Alteio_BWMinHeat_86_FD_153547 | JGI IMG/M metagenome (GOLD analysis project Ga0207096, IMG submission 153547) | Enriched cells from forest soil in Barre Woods Harvard Forest LTER site, Petersham, Massachusetts, United States -... | ecosystem: Environmental > Terrestrial > Soil > Temperate forest >...
ATGAAAGCAAATAATCTCTAAAAAATGGTTCAAACTCAAAGGTTCTAGGTTTGCATGAACACAGGTTCTAAGTTGTTTGAGTACGTTTGCCATAATTGGAAGAGTCATTCTTCCGTCTGTGCTTCCTCAACAATAGGTTCGGCCACCACAATAGGCTCAGGCTGTTGTGGAAGAATCATCGTAGCCCCCGTTTTGCGCACAATTTTTTCAGCAATGCGGGCTTTTTTACCTGTTAAGCCACGAAGGTAATAAAGTTTCGCACGACGCACAATACCTCTGCGAACAAGCTGAATCGTAATACTTGGTGAATAAAGAGGAAATACGCGTTCTACTCCTTCTCCGTATGAAATTTTGCGAACGGTAAAAGAAGAATTCAGCCCCGCATTCTTTCGTGCAATGCAAATGCCTTCAAAGGCCTGAACTCGCTCACGGGTACCTTCCACAACTTTTACCATTACTTTTAAGGTATCTCCTGCCTGAAAGTCAGGTATTGGTTTGTTTTCAGTCAATTTTTTGAGTTGTTCAAATTCAAAGGTTTGTAAAAGATTCATTTGGTTTCTCCTTACGTTAAGTCATTTTGGTTAATATACTGATTCCATAGATCAGGCCGTCTTTCGCGGGTGATGGTTTCCGCTTGGTTTTGTCTCCACTTTTCAATATTGTCATGATGCCCTGAAAGCAACACCTCTGGAACAGCCCGGTCTTGCCATAGCCGTGGACGGGTATAGTGTGGATATTCCAAAAGCCCTTTTGAAAAGCTTTCCTCTTTTAAAGAGGTTTCATCCCCAATAACACCAGGAATAAGGCGTAAAACTGAGTCAAGAATAGCCATGGCTGCCAATTCTCCCCCTGTCAGAATAAAATCCCCCAAACTAATGTCTGTTGCGTCCCAGGCCTCTAAAACACGTTGATCAATCCCTTCATAGCGTCCGCAAAGGAACACAAGGGGCAGGGGAGAAAGAGCCATTTCCTGAGAAAGGGTTTGTTTCAAAACTTGCCCTCTGGGAGAGAGGTGGAGCAAATGAGCCTTCCCCTTTTCCATAACAGAGGTCAGTGCTTTATCGACCACATCAGGTCGCATCACCATGCCAGGACCCCCGCCAAAGCACGTATCATCCACAGTCTGGTGTTTATCTTCAGCAAAGGTTCTAATGTCAACCACGTTAAGTTGCCAAAGATTTTTCTCAAGAGCTTTTCCAATAAGGGAATGACCCAACGGTCCAGGAAACACTTCTGGGAAAAGGGTTAAAATCGTTACTTTTCGCGTCATGACTCACCCCCCTCATGGATGGGACATTCATCCTTCGACTTCGGCACTTCGTGCCTACGCTCAGGACGAACGGAAGATGGAAGTTTTCTCCACACCGTTCGTCCTGAGCGTAGGCTCTGAAAGAGCCGAAGTCGAAGGATCGAGCGGTGCGTTCTGAATGCACATTTAAGTTCATTGCGCGTCATGACTCACCCCCCTCAAGAAACGATTCTGCATCCTTACTTAAACGTAAGGATCCCTTCTCCAAATTTATTTCAGGGACCATTTCATGGGTGAAGGGCATCATATGCAACGAATCTTTTAGGGTTTTGAGCTCTAACAATTCCCCTGCCCCAAAATTATAAAGGGCATGAACCGTTCCTAAAGATTGCCCCTCAAAGGACATCACCGAAAGGCCAATCAAATCCTTATGATAATAGGTGTTATCAGAAAGATTGGGTAAGCGTTCCTGTGCCAGCATAAGCTTGGCCCCCCGCAACTCCTCGGCCTTAGTTCGATCGGTTACACCTTGAAAAGAGACAATAAGCATATCTTTATTTTGAGATAGAATCTTTTTCACTGCAAAAACCGGTTCTCCTGCCTCATTTGAAAAGGGAGAGTAAGCCTTTAATTGGGTTGGGTCTTCCAAAAAGCATTTCACCTTCACATGGCCTTGTACACCATGGGCAGACGCAACCACAGCGGCACAGAAAAGGGAAGGGGAGCTTACAACCATAAAAACTCCATTATACCCCTCACCCGCTGCTTCGCAGCGACCTCTCCCACAAGGGGAGAGGTAGTTCTTACCATGTTAAACGAAGAATCACCTCTCCCCTTGTGGGAGAGGTCGCTGCGAAGAAGCGGGTGAGGGGTATTTTTCAAGTTCATTACTGATAATTCCTTAGGCCGTTTCTTCTGGAGCGGTTTCAGCAGGTGCTGCTTCAACAACTTCGACGGCTTCTTCAACAACACCCTCAGCAGACGCTTCTGGCTCAGGTTCAGGTTCAGGTTCAGGTGCTGGTTTTGCTGCAGCAGTTTTACGTGCCTCTTCTGCTTCTTGACGAGCCATTTCTTCTGCTTTCATACGTTCCTGAGCTTTTGCCTTAGGTGCTGATTGCGAGGGTCGGAGTCGCGTTGTTGGCATCTCAATAACCTGAGCTTTTCCTAAAAATAAAGCAACTCGATCGGTGGGTTGGGCGCCAACAGAAAGCCAATGTTTAATACGATTCTCGTTCAAACGAACCCGTTCCTGATTGTCTTGAGGAAGCATGGGATTATAGGTCCCCACTTTTTCCACAAAACGACCATCCCGTGGGGATCGCGCATCAGCCACAACAATATGATAAAATGGGCGTTTTTTAGCACCACCCCGTGCCAGACGTATTTTTAATGCCATAGTTCCTTTCAATCCTTCTACAGTTAACGGTTAGGTATAAGTCCTTGTAATCCTTGGCGTAAAAATCCTTTTTTGCCAAGTTTTTGCATGCGCTTCATCATGTCGCTCATATCGCGGTGCTGTTTTAAAAGCTTGTTCACATCTTGAATTGATGTACCGCTTCCAAAAGCTATGCGCCGCTTGCGAGAGCCATTGATGAGACGCGCATCCTGTCGTTCTTTTTTTGTCATTGAACGAATAATTGCGATTTGCCGCTTAATGAAATGGTCATTAAGGCCTGCTTCTTGCATTTTTCCTTGAAATTTATTGAGTCCTGGAATCATGCCCATAAGACTTGCAAAGCCGCCCATCTTCGTCATTTGCAAAAGTTGGGATTCCATTGCATTGAAATCAAAAACGCCTTTTTGCATTTGGAGCGCAAGTTTTTCAGCCTGTTCGTGGTCCACAGACTCCATAGCTTTTTCCACAAGGGTAACTACATCGCCCATGCCAAGGATGCGTGTTGCGATACGATCAGGATGGAAAAGTTCTAGCTCGTGCGGCTTTTCACCCGTTCCTAATAGCTTTAAAGGTTTGCCTGTCACAACACGCATGGACAAGGCTGCACCGCCACGGGCGTCCCCATCTATGCGCGAAAGAGCAATGGCCGTAACGCCAACCTTGTCATCAAATTCTTTCGCAATTCTTACCGCGTCTTGGCCCGTCATCGCATCCGCCACCAAAATGACCTCAGTCGGCTTTGCGAGATTGCGTACAGCCACGACTTCATCCATCAATTCTTGGTCAATGTGAAGTCTGCCGGCTGTGTCTAAAATCAAAACGTCATAGGCTTCGAGACGAGCCTTTTCAAGGGCACGATCTGTAATAGCAAGCGGTTTTTCCTCAGCCATAATGGATAAGGTATCGATATGGCACTGCTGACCCAGCATTTCTAGTTGTTCACGAGCCGCGGGGCGGTAAATGTCAAGACTGGCCATCAGGACTTTCTTTTTTTGTTTACTCGTCAGGTAGTTGCCAAGTTTAGCCGTCATCGAGGTTTTTCCCGACCCTTGTAAGCCGACCATAAGAATCACCACAGGAGGAGCCGCTTTGAGTTCTACGTTTACAACTTCTTGGCCTAACAACTCGACAAGGGCATCGTGTACAATTTTGACCACCAATTGGCCCGCGCTAATACTCTGGAGCACGTCTTGGCCAATGGCCTTTTCCTGCACATCTGCGATGAAATCTTTAACAATGGGTAAGGCCACATCGGCCTCAAGCAAGGCAATGCGTATTTCGCGCAGAGCGGCCCTTACGTCCGCCTCATTTAAAGCACCGCGCCCTTTTAGTTTATCAATGATCTTGCCTAATCGACCGGTCAGTCCATCAAACATCAAGTTTTCCCTAACAAAAAATGCGCCAGTGCACGCAACGCGTGGACTGACGTGATGAATTTAACCAAACCTTAAGAGGTTAATGGTATTTTTGTCAATGGAATTGTGACCAAAGGACAATAAAATGAAAACGCTATCTTTTATAACACGTCTTTTTGTTGCATCATTCCTCTTTGCCGCTTTTATGGCTGAGGTTATGTACCTTTCCCCAGTTTTCGCGCAGTCAACGATTTGTGACAAGGCCGAGCGTCAAAGGCGTGAAAAAGAGGTTAGCAAAGATGAGAGTATGTGCGTAAAAAGTTGTAGACAGACGGCGCCGGATTCTCCCAATTGTATGAAGGCCTGCACATGGATGGATAACGATTCTGAAAAACAATTACGAAAAGACGCAAAGCAGGAAGATTGTTTAAGAAAATTTTAAGATTTATCATTGTACGCTTGGACAATGGAAATATTTTATCCATCATTATTTAACCTAGAGGAAAGGAAAATTAAATGAAAAATACAATCAAAACCCTTGCCATAATAGCTGCTTTAACCGGGGGAATGACTGTTGGTGCTCAGGGGATTATTCCGGTTTCAATTTCAGTAGGAACCTCGGGAAAAGACTATTTCGAGGTCAGTGATTCACACAATAAATGTAATGGGAGAGCGTATCCGGGCGTAAATAAAATCTGCACCTATACGCCAGAAGAATTTAAAACGCTAACAATATCCCTACAAGAGATGCGAGAGAGCGGAGGGAACGTAGAAAAAGTTGGTGCGGAATGCAAGTTTGGTAATCCAGAGCCAATGTCTCAAAAGAATATGTTGGGCGGAATGTGTACGACAACAAAAGGTGCGGCTACTATAAACAACAATAGCTCTCCTCTTGCCATCAATTTACCATAACGTTTGTCGTTTTATACCGTTTTGCGATCAATCACAAGGAAAGCAGAAATGAAAGGCACATTCAAGGCGCTTGTAATCATTGGAGCATTAGCACAAGGTGTTGCAGCTTCTGCTGCTAATGAATACGCCGTAACCATTGACACAAAGGGAGCTTATGATTACGTCCTAGATATACCACAGGATCTTCCCGCCCAATGTTCCCCACGCGAGCTTGCTCGCCTTAAACCCCATCATGTTGTGTGCGCATTTTTAGCCACTCTTACTGCAGATGCCAAGGGGCTATTTACGATCAAGAATAAGAACAGTTCGGAGGAATGTACTCTCACAGGGACAGACTCGGGAAGAGGCTTAGTTCTTGGGATGAGCGGGCGATGTCCTTGGGTTAAATTGATAGGCAATACGGTTTATTTAGAATAGAGCTCTATCACAAATGATGGGTTGCTTTTATTACCAACCCTTCAGCTAGCAGACTAACCGTAAGCGTATTTAAGCTCACGCCTTCTCTTTTTGCCATATCTACGAGCTTGTGATGTATGCTTTTTGGTGTCCTCACCACCCATTTGCCGCTGAATTGTGAGTCATCAGAAGGGAGAGGAACAACACGCCCCAGTTCTTGTGCTGTTCTAATCCAAGATTGAATGGCATCTTCTAAATTATGCACGGCTTCTTCAATTGTTTCACCATCAGCCATACATCCATTAAGATCTAGGGCTTCAGCAAGATAACCACCTCCCTCCTCGTCAGAGAGAGGACGCACAGTAAAAGGATAATTAATCATAAGGCATTGTCCTCATCTAAAGATTCAATTAAATCAAAAAATTTCTTTATATAAATTGGTTTTATAGGTTTATGAGCAGGAACGGTTAAAGCGAGACCATTATTACAACTAAAAGTTACATGACTTGTGCCTGGCTGTCTGTATTCAATGCCATACCGATTAGCTATAGATTTCAGGTCACTTATTCGCCAATCATCTTTTGGATTGGCTTGCATAGCTCTTAGTTTCTTATCTATCCTGCTCATCTTTTTATAGTATCACATGTAGTATTATTGTCAATGTTTTTTAAACCAGAGTAGCCGTCATAAAAATGAGTATAGAAAAAAAACCAAGAACAGTATAAAAATTGCAAAAAAGAGAAAAAATATGCGCACAGTTACGATTTTTGGGGGATCGGGTTTTGTTGGACGTTATGTTGTCCAAAAATTTGCAGAAAAGGGAGATCGTATTCGTATTGCCGTCCGCAACCCTGTTGCTGCTCAATTTTTAAAACCTTTAGGGGAAGTGGGGCAAATTACCCCGGTCCAGGTTTTCCTTTCATCGTCAGAAAGTCTCATACAGGTTATGCAAGGATCAGATGTGGTGATCAATCTGGTTGGTATTTTGTATGAAAAAAGGTCACAGACGTTTGAGGCCCTTCACGTTGAGGGCGCACGCAACATTGCTGAAACCGCCTTTGGTTTAGGGATTCCAACTCTTCTTCACATGTCTGCACTAGGGGCCAATAAAAACTCTAGCTCTCGCTATGCCCTCACAAAAGCACGGGGAGAGGAAATGGTGTTAAAATATTTTCCAGAAGCAACCCTTTTCCGCCCAAGTGTGATATTTGGCAAGGAAGATTCGTTTTTAAACCGCTTTGCTCAAATGGCATTACTCTCTCCCTTTCTTCCTTTGATCGGAGGGGGGCATACACGCTTCCAACCCATATATGTGGGAGATGTGGCCGAGTGCTTTTTAAATGCCTCTTTTTTAAAAGACGCAAAGGGGAATACCTATGAACTCGGAGGGCCCTCCATTTATTCTTTTAAGGCTCTGATGGTTTATCTCTTGCAAACCATTCATCGAACGCGGATTTTATTGCCTCTTCCCTTTTCCCTTGCAAAGATGATAGGTGCAATAACCCAGTTTTTGCCAACCCCCCCCTTGACCCCTGATCAGGTTGAGCTTTTGAAAATGGATACCGTCCTTTCCCGCCAAGGTCTTACAGGGGAAAATTTAGGGGTGCAGTCAAAGGCCCTTGAAGCCATCGCTCCTCTTTATCTTGCCCGCTATCGCCCTAGGGGCGGGTGAGTTACTGGTCTAGAATGAAATAAATATACCCCTCACCCGCCGCTATGCGGCGACCTCTCCCACAAGGGGAGAGGTTATCCTTCATTTGACACAGTATGAATTACCCTTATTCCTCAACATCTTTTTTGACTTTTTCAGATCGTAAAAGCGAGTCAATGCGTTGGGCTTGATCAAAAGAAAGGTCTGCTTGAAAAACAAGCCGAGGAACAACACGGGTTTTAAGTTGACGCGCAACCTCTTTTCTAAAAAACCAAGATTTTTCTTTGAGAGCGGCTAGAATCTCTTTAAGATTTTTCCCCCCTAAAGGAACAATAAAAACAGTGGCGTTTTGAAGGTCAGGACTGACACGGACTTCAGTCACTGTAATGGATGATCGATCCAACATACTATCTCCAGAATGTTGGAGAGAAAGGCTATGAGCCAAAATATGGCGTACCTCTTCCCCCACACGCAACTGCCGTTGAGTAGGAGGCTTTGAAGTTCTCATTAGTCGAGAGTCCGGCTAAGTTCTTCGATCTCAAAGCATTCAATTGTATCATCTACTTTGATATCATTGTAGTTTTCAAAAGCCATGCCACATTCATAACCCTCACGCACTTCCTTGACTTCATCTTTAAAGCGTTTGAGTGTTTTAAGGCTGCCCTCGTGAATAACAATATTATCTCTTAAGAGACGCACTTTGGCACCACGCTTAACAATACCTTCCGTCACCATACAACCAGCGATTTTACCTGCTTTCGTAATGTTAAATACTTCTCGAATCGTTGCAGAGCCAAGATATTTTTCACGTAAAGTGGGGCTGAGGAGACCACCAAGATTGGCTTTGACATCATCCACTACATCATAAATTATTGAATAATAACGAATTTCGATGCCGTCTCTACGAGCGGCTTCTCTAGCTTGAGGATTGGCGCGTACGTTAAAGCCAACGATCATCGCATGAGAGGCTTTTGCGAGGGTGACATCACTTTCCGTAATTTCACCAACTGCCGAGTGCAGAATGCTGACTTTGACTTCATCCGTTGAGAGTTTTTCAAGGCTGCTGCTAATGGCTTCCATTGATCCTTGTACATCGGATTTAATAATAAGGGGCAGTTCTTTAACTTCGCCAGCTGCGATTTTTGAAAACATCTGCTCCATGGTTCCACGAGCTGAAATAGCTGATTTTGCTTCCCGCAACCGCCGTTGGCGGAATTCAGAAACTTCACGCGCCCGGTTCTCATTTTCAACAACGACAAAGTCATCTCCCGCCAAGGGGGCGCCATTAAAGCCTAGAACTTCAGTAGGAACCGACGGGCCTGCTTGGTTAATTGCATTGCCACGATCGTCTATAAGAGCGCGTACGCGACCATATTCAGCGCCAGCGACAAAAAGGTCTCCTACTTTTAACGTTCCCTTTTGGACAAGAACAGTAGAAACAACGCCCTTACCGCGTTCCAATCTTGATTCAACGATGACCCCTTCAGCAAGTCGGCTAGGATTTGCTTTAAGCTCTAAAACTTCAGCCTGGAGGAGAATGGTTTCTTCCAGTTTATCGAGGTTGATTCCTTGCTTAGCAGAAACTTCTACATCCATCGTGTCTCCGCCAACTTTCTCAAGGAAAACTTCATACTGCATGAGCATATTGCGGATTCGTTCTGGGTCAGCCTCTGGTTTATCGATTTTGTTAATCGCAACAATAATCGGCACTTTAGCAGCCTTCGCATGGTGTATGGCCTCAATCGTCTGGTCCTTCACCCCATCATCAGCCGCAACGACGAGAATAACAATGTCTGTGACATTGGCTCCCCGTGCTCGCATTTCTGTAAATGCGGCATGGCCAGGCGTATCAATGAAGGTAATTTTATCACCGGACCCTAAACTCACTTGATAGGCCCCAATATGTTGCGTAATGCCCCCAGCTTCGCCTGCAACCACATCGGTTTTGCGCAAGGCATCTAGCAGGGATGTTTTTCCGTGATCTACATGCCCCATAACCGTGACAACGGGAGGACGAGGTACCAGTTGAGAAACATCATCTTCTTTTATATGCAGTCCTATCTCAATATCTGATTCAGAAACCCTTTTAACTTGATGACCAAATTCGGTGGCGATGAGTTCGGCAGTATCCGCATCAAGTGATTGGGTAATGGTGGCCATTACGCCCATATTCATAAGGGCTTTAATAACATCAGCTCCACGTTCAGCAAGTCGGTTGGAAAGCTCTTGGACGGTGATAACTTCAGGGATAATGACTTCGCGAATAACCTTTTGCTGAGGTTTTTCCAGTCCTGCCATTTTGCGTTTCTCACGCAATCGTCTCATCGACGCAAGGCTGCGTCCAGGTTTGTCCTCATCTCCTCTTAAAGCTTGGGTAATTGTCAGCTTACCGCTGCGGCGGCGAGGTTCACCTTTCCTGACAACAGGTGCTTTGACTTTTATATCTCCCTTGCCGCGGTGAGCATCTTCCTCTTCTTCGGCATAGGATGAATAGACGGTCTTTTTTCTTGGAGCACCTTCTGACGAGGGAACCTCTAACACTTCTTGTGGGCTAGGGGAGGGAGCTGGGGCAACTTGGGGCTCTGCCTCTGTACTTGAGGATTCGTCTGTAACAAGCTGCTCTTGGGCATTTTCTGCTTTTAGACGTGTTTGCTCGTTAATGGTTTCCTGGCGAGTACGCTCAGACTCAATAATTTGTGATTGCATCGCGCCATGAATTGCATTGAGTCTTTCATTGATTTGTTCAGGAGTTAACCCTGTGCTGCTCAGAGGCTTTCCATCCGTCGAGGTTCGCCCGTCCTTACGTTGATCAGGAAGAAAGACGCGCTTCTTCTTGACCTCTACCGTGACAGTTTTTGAACGACCATGTGTGAAACTTTGGCGTACGTGCCCCCCCTCGCTGCCCTTTTTTAAGGTCAGCGTTTTGGCAGAAAGCGTCAACGGCTTTTTCTCATCGCTCTTGTTATCAGTCTTGCCTTCCTTATTCGTCATAAACACTAACTTTCCGTGTGGGTGACCGTGTGCGTGCGTTTATATTTGATGTTAGAGAAGAACCTCGAGGGGCTCAGATCTTTGTTTCGCGTACCCGCCATGAATTCATGGCTAGCCTTTTTACGCAAGAAGTCCCTGAAATTTATGACGGGGTCATTACAATTAAAGCAATCGCTCGAGACCCTGGAAGCCGTGCAAAAATTGCCGTCACAACAGCTGATCCCTCCATTGATCCTGTTGGGTCTTGTGTTGGAATGCGAGGAAGTCGCGTTCAAGCCGTCGTTTCTGAGCTTCAGGGAGAAAAAATTGATATTATTCCATGGTCAGCAAATCCAGCAACTTTTGTTGTTAACGCCTTAGCCCCTGCAGAAGTTGTAAAAGTTGTTCTTGATGAAGAAAACCAACGAATTGACGTCGTCGTTGCGGATGAGCAACTCAGTTTAGCGATCGGGCGGCGTGGGCAAAACGTTCGCTTAGCCTCAATGCTAACAGGTTGGAAAATTGATATTTTAACTGAAACTCAAGAATCTGATCGCCGGAATGAAGAAGTAAAACTGCGTTCTCAACTCTTTGTCGAAGCCCTTGATGTGGATGCAATGATTGCCCATCTCCTTATTGGAGAAGGCTTTACCAAAGTTGAAGAAGTTGCTTACATTACGATTGATGAACTTGCAGCCATTGACGGTTTTGACCGAGATTTAGCTGAAGAGTTGCAAACGCGTGCAAAAAACTATCTCGATACCCAAGAACGTCATTTGACAAAACGTATAAAGGAGCTCAAAGTAGCTGCAGAT
>Ga0207096_1199_pt1 | contig 10720 bp, 14 predicted proteins | sample Alteio_BWMinHeat_86_FD_153547 | JGI IMG/M metagenome (GOLD analysis project Ga0207096, IMG submission 153547) | Enriched cells from forest soil in Barre Woods Harvard Forest LTER site, Petersham, Massachusetts, United States -... | ecosystem: Environmental > Terrestrial > Soil > Temperate forest >...
AATTTGTTGAGAAGCGTACGGTGAACAAGCCGGATGCATCGAATGACAACTAAAGTACGAGTGAAAGGATATAAATCCAATGGATCAAACTTTTCATCAAAAAGCAGGGGGGCCCCACAGGCCCTCTTTCAACCCTTGTATGTCAGGGAACTATGCGAGTGAAAACCCGACAAACCCGACAAAAGTTATAATAAGGAAGATCTGTCGGGTTCGTCGGGTTCTACTTACGGCCTTTTTGGCAAAAGTCCCTTTACCTTTTCTAACGGATCAGATCTTCTTGATGAGTATGAAGAACGGCTCGCCATTGCTGAATACGATGGACACCAAAGCACCACCCAGCCCCAACGCATTGCCTACCTGGATGCTTTTATCGCTGTACTGGTGACACTTCCTTACGAAGACTCTGCAGATTGGTTGAGTCAGAGGATAAAAGCTGCTCAAGCCTGGCTATTGGATCAGGGTATAATGCAGCCAAAATAAATAAGGCTTTCCCTACTTAATGCTTTGTTGTAGCTTGTTTCCAGATGTCTTGTACTTCTTGCAAAGATAAGGTCGTGGCTTGAGCAACCTGCTCTTTATTCATGCCCAATTTAAAAAGGTTAAGGGCTGTTTCATGAAGAGCTTCCAACTTACCTTCTACCTTTCCTTTCTGGAGGAATATTTCTGCTAATGTCATGATTTTCTCCTTATCATCGCTTGATAATCCTGATTGAAGAATATCTCTAAATGCTTCTTCATCTTTTACTTCCCCTGCATCAAATATATAGGAGAGTGTAACATGAACGTAATTATCAAGACCTTCATCTTTTAACCTTAGGAATAAGTCTATCATACTTTTTACAAGAGATACAAGGTCAAAATCTCGAATATGCTTGGCTGTGAGAGCCGCTGCGCCAAACCAATAGTAAGCTTCTCGCAGGGTTTCATCAGAAATTTTGTTGAGATCGATCAGTTGATAAGGGCTAAGAAAGGTGGATTTTGCTAAATCTTTCTCTTTCCCAAACAAATCAAAAAGATCGGTCGAATAAGTGTAGGGTTTGTCTCCTGTATAAAGGATCAATGGCACCACAAGGGGAAGCTTCTTTTCTTTCGGATGTTTTTTCAGATGATGATCTATGATGCTCAAGGTATATTGCAGCATTCTATAGGGTAAGAACCGATCAGGCGTAGAGGCGTGCTCGAGGAGAAGGTAAATGTATCCTGGGTCTCCATTAACATTGACTGAAAAGAGCAAATCCGCCACTTTAAGGCGGAGCTTATCATTCACAAAGGAGTCCTTTTGCGGCATTAACGTAGAAAAATCAATGGCCTTTATGACATCTTTGGGCAAATGCTTTTCAAAAAACTCAACCGCAACAGGGGCATTGCTGAGGATGGAGCGAATATAACGATCGTGAGGTGAGAGATGATTTTTTGGCACTTTTCCTTATACTCTTCGTCTTTCAAGTTTCGGGGGCGTTGACCTTCGGGTCTCGTCCTCTGTCACGTAGGTTGACTACGCTCATCGGACTCGCCACTCGGTCGCCTACCCGAATTCTTGAAATCCTTTGAGTATGTTCAATTGTAAAAACCCTATTCCCCACTCGAATCAAACCTGATATACTTCACTTTAACGCCACAGATGGGCGCTTGTAACCCCCATCTGCAGCTAACCACAATAACCCCTTAAGCAGATAAGGAGCACACCATGGCTTTAAGTAAGCTACCTGCATCAGCGGAATTTTTCAAGCAATTATCCTTTGAATACCAGCAATTGAAGTTCATCATTCAGGTTCAGGAAAACTTTGTTCTTGGAGCATTGATCCGTGGATCTGAATTAGATGAGCGATATTTGCTGTACATCATTGAGCAGTTGGGAATGTTGATTTTTAAAACCCAACAGCTGAAGGAGAAAGTTGAAAAACACCTGTATGGGATAGCGAACTAAGCCGAGGACTTGTGGATTGGGAGGATGAGGGGTCCCTTTGGCCCCTCATTTTCATCTTTCCAACCCCCTATCTTTCATTGAGATAGGGTCTGATTTTTGTATCTCAGAAGCAATTTCAGTGGTTTGCGCTAAGATTTTCAAAGCAAGTTCCGGACAAAATCCTTTTTTAAAAATCCCTAACATCACAACGGAGAGAACGGATAGCGCATCAAGCAGAAAGAACAGCAACCTTTATCCTGCACACCCATGGGGAAAGGACCACCTTGCCCTCAGAAGCCTTGGCCAAATGGCCAAGAGATACATTGCGGTTATTCTATAGAACCCGAGGGTACGATAAATGTAGCTTGCTTTCTACTTGACGCCGTCTTTTCTTTTCACTTACAGTGTCTGTGATCGTTAGGGGCGCCATGTTGGCTGAGAGGATTTGTTTCCAACCCTTTGAACCTGATCTAGTTTGAACTAGCGGAGGGAAATGTGGAAAACTATCAAAAACTGGCTCTTGTTACCCATCGACAACAAACGCCACTCCCAGAGTATCTAGACTTTATCAAACGCTGTGCCCTATCGGGCATCACAGCCCTACAGTTACGCGAGAAAGAGGCCTCTCTGCCCTTTCTACTTGAATTTGGCACACGTCTGAAAGAGATTTTAACGCCCCTGCATATTCCTCTTATTGTGAACGATAATGTTGAGCTGGCTCAACAGCTTGATGCAGGAGGCGTACATTTAGGACAAAAGGATGGGGATCCTTTATATGCAAGAGAGCTGCTAGGGCCGAATAAGATCATCGGTCTTTCTATTGAGCATAGAGACGAACTGAACGCCGCGAATAGGCTTGAGGGGCGACTCTACGTTGCCGCTAGCAGTGTCTTTGCAACGAAGAACAAACATAACCTCAAAACAATTTGGGGTATCTCAGGCTTACAAACCCTTGTTCAACATTCCGCACACCCTGTGGTGGCTATTGGGGGAATCAATGACACAAACCTCCCTGAAATCTTGAACGCAGGGGCTGTGGGTATTGCGGTAATTGGCATCATTCATGATTCTCCCCATCCAGAAAAAACCACCAAAGAGTTGCGTACCATCCTAGACAAGCACTTGAATAAAGGAACAACCCATGATTGAAAAAATCCAAAGTTGTTTGGAACGCATCCGGCAAACCAAACCTTTAGTTCTGAATATAACCAATTATGTTACAATGGATTTTATGGCGAATAGCTTGCTGGCCCTAGGCGTAGCGCCCATTATGTCAGAAGACGTGGATGAGTTGGAGGAATTAGGGGCGCTTGCAAGCACGATTAACCTTAATATTGGAACGCTGAATGCTCAATTTCTTGAACGGGCAAGCAAGGTCATTAGCCTTCAAGGTAAGCCCGTCATTCTTGATCCCGTAGGGGCCGGTGCGACAAAAAGCCGCACCAAGGCCGCCTTAGAATTTTTGCCTTATGTACGTATTGTTCGAGGGAATGCCAGTGAAATTATGGCCTTGCATACAAACCATAACAAGACGTTAGGGATCGAGTCGACCCATGCTTCCCAACAAGCGATCAATGCTGCCAAGGCCTTAAGCAGTCAACACAAATTGGTTGTTGCTATTAGTGGAGAGACGGACATCGTTGTCGATAGTGTCCATACTCAATCTCTGTCCTTTGGATCTCCCCTGATGCAACGTGTTGTTGGGATGGGCTGTACCTTAACCGCAGTCATTGCGGCTTTTCGTGCGGTTGAAAAGGACGCTTTCCAAGCAGCCCTTTTAGGAACCGCTTATTTTGGTTTATGTGGCGAACAAGCGGCCAACAAAAGCAAAACCCCAGGCTCCTTTAAAACTGCTTTTATCGATAGCCTCTACGAGCCTGATTTTAAGGGAATGCACGAAAAAATATGCTAAGCGAAGCAGAGATCATAAAAAAAGTACAACAGGCGATGAATTCCGTAGCTGCTGGCGTATACGGCATTGGAGATGATGCGGCTATCCTCCCTCTTAATGACATGACAAGTTATGTGATCAGCAAAGATCTACTGGTCGAGGATACGCACTTCCGTTTGCGTTACTTTGAGCCAGAAAACCTGAGTCACAAAGCCTTGCATGTCAATTTAAGTGATCTTGCAGCCATGGGCGCCACCCCGCAGTTTGTCCTTTTGGGGCTATCCATTCCACAGGATTTAGATCAGGGCTGGATTGATACATTTTTAGAAGGGTTTGTGGGCGAATGCAAAAAACAGGAGATTTCTTTGATTGGTGGCGATACCACCCTCTCCCAGCACGGCTTGTTTATCAGCGCAACCGTGATTGGTCAGGCGCAAAAAGCGCATCTCAAGTTTCGTAATAGGGCTCAACCTGGTGAAATCTTGTGTGTTGCCGGCCCTCTTGGGGAGGCGGGTGCGGGATTGGTAGCCTTAGAAAAAGGGATATCCGGCCTGGAAAGCCTTAAAGAACGCGTCTTACGCCCAGAGGCTCTCATCCAGGAGGGCATATGGTTTGGAAAACAGCAAAAAGTGACCGCAATGATGGATATTTCTGATGGATTGTACATCGACCTAAGCCGCCTATGTCAGGCATCTTGTGTGGGAGCCAGCATCGAGTTAAGCACACTCAAACCTTCACCAACATTGCTGGAGGGATGTCAGCAGATGGGGCTTGATCCCTTAGAATGTATGCTTACAGGAGGCGAGGATTATGCCTTGTTGATGACAATTGAAGCAGATGACTATCCCACCCTTGCAAAGGATTTTAAGGAAAGGTTTGAATACTCCCTTATCACGATTGGGAAAACAACCAAAAATCACAGCATTATCCTTACACAAGATGGTCTTCTCACATCTTTTGCCTATACCCCTTTTTCCCATTTCAAGGAATTGGGATGAGCAGAATAGCCCTTTCCATTGCGGGATTTGATGGTTCAGGCGGTGCAGGTATTCAGGCTGACCTTAAAACGTTTTCAGCCTTTGGCTGCTATGGTATGACGGTTCTAACGGCCCTCCCTATACAAAATACGACAGGGGTAAAGGGATGTTACGAAATCCCTCTGCAGGCCATCATCGAACAGCTGCAGGTCATTTTTGAGGATATTACCCCTCATGGGAATGAATCACCCCGCCGCAAGCAGCGGGGTATCTATACTCGCTAACGCGAGTACTTACTCAGAAGAGCCTCAACTGCCTGTCATCATGTAACTTATTATATTCTTTCCCTTGGTTTTTGACATAATTCGCTATCTTTCCTTCATCCCCATGTTTTCCAACGGTACTAGCATAATAACCATCTGTCCAAAACTCCCCTCCCCACAGCTTTTTCTTCACTTGTGGGCAGCGTTTGAATATTTCTCGTGCTGTAAAACTCTTAATCATCGTCACTATTTTGGTCACATTATACGTCGGTACTGATTGCACTAAAAAATGCACATGATCTTTATCAGTTCCAATCTCCAAAAATTTCACCTGATATCTTTGTTCGATGTCTAAACAAACTTCCTTCAAGACCTTATCTACATCGTCGTCAAATACGACTCGTCTATATTTAGCCGGAAGTACAAGATGATACATCAGTACCGTAACGTTATGATTTTTATGTATGTACTCGCTCACGCGAGTACTTTACGCCGCAAGCGGCGGGGAATTCAACCCTAAGGAGATTAAATTTTGGGAAGATGAATTATTATTGGAAGTAAAATCCTGAGAAACAGTGCTCTCAGCAGCAGCAATTTTGAATTCAAGCGATAAGAAAGAAAATATAAAAAATAGTAAATATTTTTTAAATCGCGAATTAAACATTGCTTTTTTCCTTTAATAAAATTTGATCTAGGCCATTAAGTCATAGGGATCCACAACGCACGATCGCTCCTAACCCCATCACCGCATCAACCTAAAACACTTGCGGACTTCTTCAACAAATATTTCTGGCTGTTCGAAGGCAGCAAAATGCCCCCCGCGTTCAATCTTATCGTTCCAATACACGATATTTGTGAAGCGCTTTTCCGCCCAACGGCGAGAAATGCTAAATATTTCCTTCGGAAACAGGCTAAAGCCACTGGGAATCCCTACCGGGGCTGTGTTGGCAAGGAATGTTCTGCTGCTCTCCCAATAGAGGCGTGCAGAAGACGCCGCAGCGTTCGTTATCCAATACATCATAATGTTATCAAGCAATTCATCTCGGGTAAAAACGTTCTCAGGATGGCCATTACAATCGGACCACGTTTGGAACTTTTCCAAAATCCATCCGGCCTGCCCAGCGGGTGAATCCGCAAGTCCATAGCCTAAGGATTGGGGACGGGTACCTTGTTGTCTAGAGTATCCTGACCCTTGGTCTTGGTGGTAGTGAAATCTTTCTATGCAAGTTTTCTCAAAAGGGGTGAGACTGTCCATTGTTTCCGGGTCAGGGTGAACAATAGGCCAGTTGGTATGAAGACCAACACAATGTTCCGGATCTTGAATGCCGATAAACGTTATAATCTTAGAGCCCCAATCTCCCCCCTGCGCCCCATATTTGTCATACCCAAGGCGCGCCATCAGCGTGGCCCAGGTTGTAGCAATCTGCTCAACGCCCCAACCTACGGTTGATGGTTTGTCCGAAAAGCCATATCCAGGTATGGAGGGGCAAACCACAAGAAACGCATCCTTTGCCTCACCCCCATAGGCGGTTGGATCGGTCAGGGGTCCAATGACCTTCATAAACTCCAAGGTGGAGCCTGGCCACCCATGGGTCATCACAAGCGGCAGAGCATTCTCATGGGGTGAGCGAATATGGAGAAAATGAATGTCCAGACCTTCAATATTGGTGAGAAACTGTGGGTACGTATTGAGGGTTGACTCTAAGCGACGCCAATCATAATCGTTACGCCAATACTCACAAACGTCTTTAACATAAGCCAATGGAGTCCCTTGGGACCAATCATCTACTGTTTCTTTATCTGGCCAACGCGTCGCACCTAGTCTGCGCCTCAGATCATCAAGTTCTTTATCGCTGATGTGTATTTCAAAAGGTCTAATCGCGCTATCCTGCATAATTCTTTCCAACTCAATTTTTGTGTTGATAAAGGTATGCCAATAGATTACAAGCCTTTTTGCCAAAACTAAAGCTATTATCTCTTCGTACTTCTATGCTTTCTCATCATAGATACAACAGAACAAATGAATCAATATTCTTGCATCTAAATTTTTTTAGTGTTAAGTCCTGAATGGTTATATTTTTCATTCAAAAACTTTCAGGTATAGCTTGCAGTAATTCAAATAGGAGATAAATAATGAAGCCATTGTTGCAAATATTTTACTTAATAGTCATCCTGGTCTTGCCGGCGTGCTCACATTTTCAAGACTCAAGCATCTCCTATGATCAAAAATCACTGAATGAAAAGGCGATTGTTGTGATAGATGGTATTGCCCCCTTTAAGTATCTTTTTGTTCTGGATGGAGAAGTTCCTATTTGCACCTTTTGGGAGCGAATAGATCCAGGAGCTGTGGGTGATAAAAAAATTGCATATCAGTTCCGCGAGTTCTACAGGGACCATATGGTCCTACCAGGTACATACAAAATGACAGGCCTTGGATACAAAATAGGAAATTATAGCTATTACATGGAGCTTTCTAAAATGCCTGACATTACCTTTACAGCTGTTCCAGGAGAATTCATTTACTTAGGCGATATTATCATCAAAGATGCTGAAAGGAGTACAAGCACACCCCTTCTTGAAGACGCTTATGAAAAATCAGTGGCGCACGTAAAAAAGTTTTTGCCTGCTATTTCCAAACCTTTGAAGAGAAAACTGATCAAGGGCCTTAACCCCGGGACGTTGACCGAGGTTAGAGCTGATGAGCAATAATGCACATTGTCAATGGCATGAAAACACTTACTTATGAGAGCTAATTCAACAAAGCCAGCATCTTATAGCTATCCGGCTGGGTGGTATCCACCGCAACCCGACAAGCCTTCTTGGTCCCGCACTTCAGACAAACATGAACAATTTGCCAACCCTTTTTTGATTTATAGGTGAGGTGAATAGGCTTCATGAGCCCTGCACAAGAGCTTGCTCTATCTCCAGGAATAATGTCTAAATGCACAGAATATAAGCAAAAAGGACAGTGATTCCTGTAACGACCGTTGGTTACAGGAAGGATTTCTTCATTACAATTGTTACAGATAAAACCTGCATTTTCTAAATTTCGCGCCATCGTGACCTCTAAGGTTTGAGTTCAAACACTTAAAGGTCTGGGTTCCGTTTATTCTTAAGAAGCTTGAGCTTCTTTTTCAGGCTTGATTGAGGGAGGGACTCATTCACCGCTTGGTTAAGCGATTACTTCCCGTTCCAGCTTCAAAAAGACAAACCACTATACTCAAAGTATTTCAAGAATTCGGGTAGGCGCCCGAGTGGCGAGCCCGATGAGCGTATTCTTATACGCGACAGAGGGGGAGGCCCGAAGGGCAACGACCCCGAAACTTGAAATACGAAGAGTATCTGTCTTTTATCCGAACCTCGGCTTGCTTTGTTCATTTGTACAAGCCACTGTAGGGCGGTCTTACACCACTCTCCACGGGTACGTGTCACCTCAATCTCACTGACAATAATAGGCTTCGTCCCCAGTTAGCTGAGACGCGCTGAAATAGTCTTCATATCCTTTCTCCAGTTGATGATTTCTGATATATAATGGGAGAAAAAGAGTATGGCAAGATGAGTAGCACGAGCGAGAAAGATGAAGAAGGCGTTATGAATCATAATAAAAATTCAATGACCCCCCATATCACGCTCTACCTCATTGGTTTTGCAGGTACGGGCAAATATACAATCGCAAAGGAATTAGCCAAGGCAGGCTATAAGATCATCGATAACCATCTGATTAACAACCCCATATTTTCTCTGCTTGATTTAGACGGTATAACACCTATTCCAGCAAAAGCTTGGAGCGCCATTAGTAAAATTCGTGAAGCTGTCTTTAGCTTTATCGCTCAACATCCTGCTGCCAACTATGTTTTCACGAATGTTCTCCTTGAAGATGAAGACGATCATGCCTTTTATGATCGTATGCGGCGAGAGGCTGAAGGCAGAGGCGCTATTTTTATTCCCATTCGCCTTCTTATTGCCCCTCACGAGCATGAAAAAAGGGTTAAGAGTGCTGAACGTAAGGAAAAGTTTAAGACAACTGTTCTGTCTCCACAAGAACAAGAAAAGGGGCTTATTCGCATCCATCACCCTCATTTGCAGGAACTCGATGTGACTCACTTAAGTTCCTCACAAGCCACCTCTGCAATCCTGGAATTTGTGAGCAATATAAACAATACAACGGTTAATTTACAGCAGGAGGGTATCACGATTCGCCCAGCAACCCGAGCAGATATCCCTGCAATGGTCGCTCTCTCTGACCAAAAGCGCCGCTCTTACGAAAAACTCCAGCCTCAATTTTGGCGTTGTGCCGAAAAGGCAAATGACAACCAAGCGCAGTGGTTTGAATTTCTTATGTCCAAAGGTATTGGTTTGTTCTTCATCGCTGAAAGAGAGGATAAAGTTGTTGGGTTTATCAGAGGACAACTCGAAAATGCACCAGAGGTGTACGATCCGGGAGGAGCCACCCTTATGATTGATGATTTTTGTGTTGAAAATCCTAGCCTTTGGCCTACTATGGGAAAGCTGCTGCTGAATGAATTGAAGACCCAAGCGAAACCAGGAGGAGCTTTACAAGTTGTTGTTGTTTCTGGCCATCATGACGAGCCAAAACGCCAGTTCTTGAAAAACGAAGGGTTATCAATTGCTTCTGAGTGGTATGTGGCAGAAATAGAATGATCCTCCAGCTTCAAATGGCGAGGTTTACGTCTTTAAAAGTGATGCTTTGCAAAAGTAAGGCAACGCGTTACAAATGTTAAGAAGAAAATGGATGTGAACGACGACCGCATTTACGCAGCAACCTCCCTTTAAGGAGATAGAATGATGAAAAAATATGAAGGTTATGCCCTCATTACGGGCGGTAATAGTGGCTTTGGGCTTGAATTTGCGAAGCAATTGGCGGCATTTGGGTATGATTTAGTCCTTGTGGCACGTCATGAGACCCGGCTCGAATCAGCAAAAGAGCACCTGACGAAAGAATTCGGCGTCGATGTGGTAATCATCGCCCAAGACCTGTCAGCACCTGATTCGACCGATATTATCTGTGAGATACTCCAAAAAAAGAAGATTCATATAGGATTACTTATCAATAACGCAGGCATGGGGGCTATGCGCCGTTTTCATGAGATTTCTCTGGAGGTGAGCTTAAACATGATTAAGGTTATGTGTTTAAGCGTGACACACTTGACACATAAACTCCTGCCAGGAATGCTCGAGAAAGGTTCTGGCGGTATCATCTTCGTGTCCAGCATTGCGGCTCACTTTCCTGGGCCTTTTAACGCTGTCTATGCAGCAAGCAAAGCATTTGAACTACAATTAGCGGTCTCATTGCATGGAGAATACAACAAACTTGGTATTGATGTTTTGGCTATCTGCCCTGGCATAACAGAGACAGACGTCTTTAACCGTGGAGAGCTTCATCGCCCTATCGTGGACGTGGTCTCTCTCTACCCAGAACCTCTTGTTAAAACAACATTGGAGGCTCTGGGGAAAAGAATCGTAATCACTTTTCCCAATGACAAACGTATTCACTTTGCGCTTTTCCTTTCAGGCCTTATGCCCTATAAACTGAGGGAACTCAGTATCTTGGATGCCATGAAGCGCCTGTGGGGTATGGAATAGGGATTGGGCACGACGGGTGTCTCGCATTACAACAGTACCTTCCCCATATCCGTATCTTGAGGATCACTTTCATGCCCAT
>Ga0207096_1200_pt1 | contig 10686 bp, 10 predicted proteins | sample Alteio_BWMinHeat_86_FD_153547 | JGI IMG/M metagenome (GOLD analysis project Ga0207096, IMG submission 153547) | Enriched cells from forest soil in Barre Woods Harvard Forest LTER site, Petersham, Massachusetts, United States -... | ecosystem: Environmental > Terrestrial > Soil > Temperate forest >...
ATATACAATGACCGCGCTTTTTGCCCTTTTAATAGCAACCCATTCCGCTCCGTCTATGGCGAAAGTATATGTTACAGGGGAAGTGAGAAAGAATTTTGACAAAGCGCATCCAATAACACTTGAGGTTAATAATAAAACAGTTACCCTCGAGGAGCTCGAGAAAGCAGTTGCAAAAGCAACAGGTCTTCCAGAAGCTGATTTTCGCTTGGAATTCGCCGCTGGAGAACCCCTGTCTGATTTAGGCCCAGAGGGCCTTAACAAGGAGCTCGAGAAGGACCCTTATATTTCATTGAACCAATTTCGCCGTTGACAGATATAGTGCATTGACTTTAAAACGTTACAAAAACCGCCGTTTGTTGTCATCCTGAACTCGTTTCAGGATCTAAAGAGATGCTGAAACAAGTTCAGCATGACAGTTTGAGAGTGTAAACTCTTAAACTCAAAACACTATAACCCCTTGAGATGGGAACTCGTGACGTTTGGATCCAGTTGTGCCAGAGCTCTAATAGCTCTTCACAACTCTTCCCAAGGTGAGGGCATGAAGCTCTTTGGCGCCTGCTTTTAAGAGCGCTTTTGAGCAGGCGTTAAGGGTTGCCCCTGTTGTAAAGACATCATCTACGAGAACAACTGTTTTTCCCAAAAGTCCCTTTTTCTTTCTCTCAGGTATGATAAAGGCCCCCTCTATATTTTTTATCCGTTCTTTTTTAGAGAGATGGCCTTGCGAAGGCGTTCGGCGTTTTCGGATCAACAAGGAAGGATCATAAGCCCACCCCCTATGCTTTGCGATCTCATAGGCTAAAAGCCCCGCTTGATTATAGGTCCTCATAAAAAGGCGTGTCCAGTGAAGGGGAACAGGGATACAAAGGGGATTTTCAATGTCCTCCAACAAGCGCGCCATCCACTCTGCAAAGAGAGGCGCTGAGTGAATACTATCCGTGTGTTTAAATTTTAAGATAAGGTCTCTGCTTTGAGGCGTGTATACAAAGACTGAGCGGGCTATTTTATAAGGAGGGTGGGTGTGGCTGCAAGCTCCACAAAGAGCTCCTTCCTCAATTTCAAACTCAAAGGGAAGTCCACAACATTTGCAATAAGGGCTTGTTATAAAAGGAATTAATGTCCAACAAGTTGCACAGAGACCATGACTGTTTTCTAAAATAATTCCACACTTTGCGCATCTTAACGGTATTAACAGATCGATAAACTGTTTAAAGAGGGAAAGGTTGACCCGCATGACGAAAGGCTGCCTCTAGTGTGTTGCGTAAAAGGGAGACAACGGTCATGGGACCTACGCCACCGGGAACAGGCGTAATCGCTCCTGCTCTTAGGCGAGCGGCAGGAAACTCGACATCCCCTACAAGTTCACCAGAGGGAAGCCGGTTGATTCCCACATCAATAACTGTTGCTCCTTTTTGAATCCAGTCTCCTTGAATAAACTGAGGGTTTCCGATAGCAACAACGAGAATATCTGCAGATTCACAAAGAGAGGGCAAGTTTTGGGTTTTGGAGAGAGCAATAGATATGGTACATTTTTGTTGTAATAGCAAGATAGCCATTGGTAATCCCACTAAAATAGAACGTCCAACAACGCAGGCATTAAGTCCCTCAAGGTCTTTGTGGATGGTCTTAATAAGCTCAAGGCACCCTAAAGGTGTACAAGGAATAAATCCCCCGCCGATTCCTTGAAAAAATTTCCCCGCATTTAAGGGGTGCAAACCATCTACATCTTTGAGAGGATCAATAAGGGAGAGGAAATAAAATTTATCTAAGGAGGGGGGAAGGGGCAGCTGAAGAATTATCCCATGGATATGAGTAGCTTCATTAAGATCTTTGATTTTAGCTTCCAATAATTCTGGGGGTGTCCACGCTGGAAAGACATGTTCTTCAAAATGGTATCCTAGCTCTTTCGATTGAATACCTTTCATGTTTACGTAAAGTTGGCTGGCAGGGTTGTCTCCTACTCTTAAAACAGCCAGGCCTGGCCTAATACCTGTCTTTTTTTCGAGGTCATTAGCTAACTCACATAACTTTTTTTTTATCTCTCCCGCAATTTTGCGACCATCAATGATTTTAGACACCACCCACCACTAAAATTTTTACCATAAGTCGTGCTATCACTGCCTGTACAAACCATAACAATAGAATTAAAACGATGGGAGACAGATCAAATCCACTGATGATGGGGACAAAACGGCGAATTTTCATGAGAACCGGCTCGGTTACTCTGTAGAGAAATTCCATGATCATTAACACGAAGTTATTATTCGAATTGATGATATTAAAGTTCACAAGCCAACTCACGATAACACTTGCAATGACAATCCATGCATAGATTCCAATGACTGCGCTCATAACAGCTAATAGGGGAATGAGAATGATGTCCATGATGCTTTGTTCTCTCTTATCGTTTTTTTGTAACATACAATTCCTGGGAAGAATTTTCCATGGTTTATTTGTGAAGTCCCTTCACCCGCTCTTCGGGTGTTCAGTTAAAGCACAATGAATCATTTACTTTTCCTAAAACTTAGCTAAAATCCGAGGAAATATAATTTAAGTTGAGGGAAGACGTGTTAGCAACAAAGCAATCATTTGGCACTGTATTTATGCTTGGGCTCATCCTTACTGGATGTGAAACGACCAATACCCATGAAACATTGAATGTAACAAGCCCTGTCTCTTCTCTTAAAACAAACAAAACCATGCAACCCCATGTTGCTCATGCGTTCTTACTTATGAAGGAAGAAAAATATACGGAAGCTTCCTCCTTTATCAATCAATCTCTTCAATCGCACCCAAAAAGTGTTATTCTTCATATCCTTAATGCACTTACCTATGAAAAATTGGCGGAAAAAGGTGATGTTTCAGGTATAGAACTTGCAATTGTTGGGTATCAGAACGCTATGAGCCTCGATCCTTTCAACAGTTTCGCTATCACTCAACTGGGTAAAATAAGGTATCGTGAGCAACAATTCGACCAAGCACAAGAGCATTTTGCAAATGCTCTCTTACTAAAACCGAATGATCCAGATCTTATTCATGAATTTGCAGCCGCATCTTATTATGCTTACGATATAAAATCTGCCCTTGCAGCTATTAAAAAAGCAGAAAAACTGAAACCTGGTGATCCCCTCATCCAACGATCTGCTGCTATGATGCATGCAGCTGTTGGAGATTTTAAGACCGCTGAAAAACATTTTAAGCTTTTCCAAGCTAAAGTTGGGAAAGACCCAGAAGTGGCACACGTCGCCAATCGTTTTAATGATTGGCAATCTCTTTATAAAAGCGGCAGACTGACCCTTGCTGCTGCTGAGACGACGCCAAAAGAAACAAAAACCAAAGATACGGACACAAAAACGACGACAACGACCACAACAACAGAAACGACCACAAAAAAAGGACCGCCAAAGAAGAAGCCAGTACCGAAGGAACCGCCATCGAAAGACACAGGAACAGCGGGGGCAGGAGCGACAGGTGCAGGAGGCGGCACAGATCAAGGCACAAATGCAGACACAGGTAGCACAGACACAGGTAATACGGATCAAAGTAGCACAGATCAAGGTGCAGCAAGCGGTACAGATCAAGGTGGCACAGCAGCGGGAGGTACAGCAGCAGGAGGTACAGCAGCAGGAGGCAGTACAAGCAAAGAAGAAGTAGCAGCAGGTGGCACTGATCAAGGTACTGCAGAAAGCGGAGGCGAAGCTGAAGGCGGTGGAACAGCAACAGGAGGCACAGCAGCAGGTAGTGCTGACCAAGGCACTGCTGCTGCAGGAGGCACAGCAACAGGCGGTGGTGCGGAGGCTGGAGGCGCAGGGGCAGTAGCAGGAGGTGCAGATCAAGGGGGTGGTGCAGACGCAGGTACGAGCATAGATAGTCCTCCACCAGCTGAAGGAGATCAGGCGACGAAAGAAGAAGTTAAACGAGGAGATCTCGCGCAGACTGTTCTGAATTCCCCGGTTACGCCCGGTATTGCAAGTGCGGGAGGAGCTCCTGGTGCTCCTGCAGCTGGTCCTGGAGCTGCGGCAGGAAATCAACAAATTATTATGGATTGTTATATTCTTCAGATAACAGAGGATGCAAATACATCAAAAGGAAACAACATCCTTGATGCTTTAGCTGTGACGCTTAATCCAGGGTCCTATATGAACTTTAAAGGCAGCATGTGGGGAGACGGAGCCCTGCCGAAGACGAATTCACAATTTACAGGCGATAAAGTAAACTTCACGGCTGATAGCGCATATTCTTCTGGTTTCACTGATCCGGCTACCGGAAAGTTTGTCGCCTCCAATATCAACTTAGGTAATACAAACCCTATGTTAAACAATGCCGGGTCTATTTCGGGTCGTATCTTTACGGGGGGGTTAACCTGGGCAGGGCTGACCTATAGTCTTAATATTGCTAATGCGGCAGATTTGCGGACAGAAATCGTAAGCCGTCCCACACTGATGACGTTTATTAGCAAAGAATCGAGATTTTTCTCAGGAACTGAGCTCGTCAACGTTTCTGGAGGAACCTATGGATCAAACCTGAGTCGGTACCAGGTTGGTGTGACGCTTGCCGTTACCCCAGAATCTTTAGTTGGAGAGAAAGTCTCGTTAAATATTGGTGTTGAATCGAGCCTCCTTCAAAATACCAACCCCAATCTTCAAGCCACCGTTGACGTCACAAAAACGAAGGTTGAAACAACAGCACGGGTTCGTCTGGGTGAAACCATTATGTTAGGGGGGATTTACGAACGTACGGAAGTTGATATTCAAAGTGGCTTCCCCGGGCTTAGAGATATTCCCCTTGTTCAGTATTTCTTCTCCAACCAAAAAACCATTAGTTCGCGGCGGTCAATTGTTATTTTGCTCACACCCCGTTCTCCAGATGCGGTTAAGAGTGCTGTTAATAGGGCGATGACACGAGAATCCGTAAGGCCTCATTTTTCTGAGCTCGTGTCCCGCAATCCAGATTGGTTCCATCCTGATACGAATGCCGTCAATATATTCGGTTATATTAATTTAGACCCTATCCTTTACTATGAATTTAGAACAGGCGATATTCTCCCTCCAAGTTGGGGATATGATCCTACTGTTAAGGATAAACTAGCTGAACTTTCAGCCTTTCTTTATTATTAGGTTGTTTGAATAAGAAGAAAATACGTGCTAGGTTCCATCCACATTTGATAAAAGTCGCTTTATTCTCTCTCGGTTGTCATCCCCGCGAAGGCGGGGATCCAACAAAAATCTACAAAAACAAACTGTTTTAGAAGAGCTCCTTCAAAAAGCGCACAAAAAACAAAAATATTTATTTTTCAAGCTATTAATGGATCCCCGCCTTCGCGGGGATGACAAATGTGGATGAAACCTACCCCTTAAAAAAAGAGCCGGGTCAAAAAACCCGGCCAAGTTTACAGGGAGGTTTTACGTCTGGGAGACGTAGGATCGATCATGTCGACCCTTCGGACCCGAAGGTCCTACATCTAGGCATTGCGCCTGGATGATACTCAGCGCAGGTACAGGGAGGCGTTTCCTGCGCTGATATCTCTGATGTAGACTATTTCGTTCCCTCTAACCAGAACAATTTTTGCATCTCAGCTATGAAAAAATGACATACGAAATTTTTTGTTGATTTTTTGTTGGGTTCTCACCCTATCATGCTACTGGCTTAGTTTTTCTTTTAACCAATTGGTTGCATCTCTTCCCTTCATAGACCGGCCAATGAGGTAACCTTGTCCTCCATCACAACCCCATTGTTTCAAAAGATCATATTGTTTACGTGTTTCAACACCTTCCGCAATGACTTTAACATTTAAATCATGGGCAAGGAGAATTGCGTTTTTTACAATTGCAGCTGCTGCTGGATTGTGGCCAATTGATTGGACAAAGACTTTGTCAATTTTGATAACATCAATGGGAAGCTCGAGAAGATATTGCTGAGAAGCTTGTCCAGTCCCAAAATCATCAATTGCAATCTTCAGGCCAATTTCACGAAGTTTAGTCAACGCAAGAGCAATTGTTGAAAGACTTGAAGCCACGGAAGTTTCTGTAACCTCAATTTCAAGCATGTGCTGAGGGATCTGATAAAGTTCTAAAAATTGAGTTAATGTTGCAAAAACAGAGGGGTTCTGAAAATTTTTCATAGCAAAATTGATGCTGATAGGAACCAATAAAGCTTGCTTATTCCATTCATGCATTTGGTTTAAAGCCGTGTCCAGAAGCCATTGTGTAAGGGGGTGAATAAGAAGGGTTTCTTCGGCTAGAGGAATAAAATCTTCAGGGGAAACAGACCCAAGTACGGGATCCTGCCACCGTATAAGAGCTTCAAAACCAAGAACTTTATCTGTTTGAAGATACACTTTTGGTTGATATTCTAGAGCTAATAACTTGTTATCTATGGCATTTTTTAATTGATGAAGAATCAAGAGGTTACGATCAGATGTATCATCCATACCTTTATCAAATTGACTTACTTGCTCAGCTTGATTTTTAGGGAGATTGATCGCAATTAGTGCTTTGCGGGTAAGATTGTTTAAGTCTCGATCATCATAGGGATAACGGGCAATGCCAAATCGCATTTCGACAAAGAGAGGAATGTTTCCAATATGATACGGTTCTTGCGAAAGAATTTCACAGTTTCTTAAAATTTCAGAAACATTGTGCTCATCCGGAACCAATATAGCAAATTGGTGGGCTTGAAGAACGCCTAACGTTCCCTTTAGATCAACAACTTTTTTTAAGTTTTCAGAAAATTCCTTCAGGAGTGTTCTCGTGCCTTCTGTTCCTAGGGCTGACTCAATGGCGCGTATATGGAAAAGTTCGACGACCAGAATGATAAGACCTTTACTTGTATTTTCGATAAGTTCTGAAAAACGTTCAGTAAGTCCAGTAAGATTGGGCAAGCCTGTCAAAGCATCAGTTGTTTGTTTGAGTTCCAGTTCCTCTAAATAGGATCTAAAAACAAAGGATCCCATGCCTGCAAGGGCACCTACAAGGGTATAAAAGCCCATGCGCACAGTCCATGAAAAAAAAGGTTGAGCAAGGTCGTACGCATTGTTGATAGGCATCAATGGGCTCATCAACAAACCCGCAATAATACCAGCTAATATTCCGCCTCGTGTAGAAAAAACAAAACCGGACAAAATAATGGGAATATAAAGAACATGAAGGTAAGCAAACTCGGTTCCCCCTGTATTTTCAACAATAACATATCCTAAAATAAACAGAGAGCTAATTAAAAACGCGAGTAAGTATTTAGTTTTTTTGTCTGGAAATATGAAATATTTGTATACATTGAAACGATCCATTGTGTTACTATAGTCATTTAATGGCTCCCTCATTTCTTATGAAACCTTATAGGTTTTTCTTCTAAAAAAGGGGTCGGTCGACGAAGAATATTTGCATTATTATCATCACACGTAATAATTCCTTCGTATTGTTGAGAGGCATAACTTGCCATACTTTTTTCTCCCTATGCAGTTGATTACTTACCTTTTTTCTTCAGATACACCATATATGTGGCAAGAGCAACAACCCCTAGCACCGTTACAAGAACTTTTGGTGAGGACTGCGCCAGGACATCCTTAAGATCTTGAGAATTGGGTATGTGGTCTAAACCCTTTTCAAGAAGAGGAAGTATTTGGGAAGTGGCCTGCTTTTTTTTAGATTTTAACAGTCTACCCATTAAAATAAAACTAAAACCTATGATCAAAGATAATAAACAGAGGGCAAATGCGGCTAATGCTTCTCCCCAATAGGGTAGAAGGTAACAATAAAGGGCCATAAAGCCAAACACATAACCAGTTGTTAGAAATAGAAAAGAAATACTGTATATAACTATTTTTCTAAAAAAGTCTTTATAATTAAAAATATTGCAGACAGAGAAAAAATTTAAAATCATTTTAATGGTGATAAAAGATACTGATGAATTAAATAAGCCCTTCATTTGAGAATTTTTCCAATAATGAATCCTGCTCCTACCGCAATCAGGAGACTTTTAAGTGGATGGTCTCTGACATACTTGGCAACACAGTCCAATTGTTCATGACAATTTTCTCCAATTTGCTCAGCATAGTCTTTAATTTGACCTGTTGATACATTGATCTTTTCTTGAAAAGACCGTCTTAAATGATTAAAAGCTTCATTGGTTATGGCCTTTACAGGCTCCCATTCTGCTGTAGAAGCGGTTTCCAATTTTCCATAGGCAGTCACAGCATCCTGAAGAATATTTTGTAAGGATTGAGTGATTTTTTCAACGTTTTCTCCTGCTTTTCCCTTGAAATCACTTTGTATGCTTGACAATTGCTTCGTATAGTTCTCTAGTTCTTTTTTTAGACTTTTAAGGTATTTTTCCTTAGCATTCATTTTTAATCCCCCTTTATTTATTATTTTGACTATTTTGCAGTATATATGGAAAAATTTTATTTTGCAAGACGCCCTGAATGCTTATCTAAAAAGCTTTCAAACTGACATTAGGTTTATTCCTTAACCCTTCTCTAAGCTCTCCCAAGTTTTTTGATACTTTTCATAAAAACACCCTCTAAGTGGCAAAATTCCATAAAAAAAATCATCAGGAACATCTTTTGGAAGAAATTGTATAATGTAGGGCCACAAACCAAGATCTTTTGTAGGGGGGTAAGCCTCAGCAGTGAGTTTGACAATGACAAATCCAACTCCTGCTTGTTGTCCAAACTCAACAAGACCCTCATATAAATTATGATAAAAATGACGGGCAAATTGTTCGGAAAAGGAGCGCTCAAAGGCCAAATTTGGGGGACACGTAAAACATATTGTGGAACATTCCCATACATAGTCGCGACAAGCTGTTCCTGCTGGAATAAGTCCTCTTATATCCTCTTGGAGGTGGTTCAGTTCCTTTTTTACAAGAGAGACTCCTCCAATAATATCTTGTTCTGCTGCATCGGTAATGATAAGAGTGGTTATGTTTTTATTTTCCAAAGCACTCTCTTCTTCGTGAAGAGCATGTGTGTTACGGGGTAATACGCTAACAGGTGGATTATTTGTGTTTTGGGTTTGTTGGTCAATAAATTTAAACTTAAACATATGTTCTCCTTTTCTATCATAAATGATGGTGTTCACAAAAGGCTTATTTTTTAAAGATAGAAAGAATAGACTTTTAGAAAAATTGGTGTATACTCCCTATAAATAAGACTTTATGGGTCTCTATTTTTTTCTATTAAGCGCCTGTGCGTTCAGAAAACGACCCGCGTTCTTATTTTAATGGTAAGCTTCGTAGGCTCCTGTATTTTTATTTGTTAATTATGTTTGGTAGTTTGTATACCAAAAATTTAACAAACGCTAGTGTTTTTTGTTGAAAGCAAGTTTTGTCTTATCATTATGATTATTCTATATTAATATCCAACACAGACATACAATTAGGTACACATAACATGGCAACAGCATTAAAAGAAAAAATTATTGAACGTATGGAAGCTAAGAACTTCTCAATTGCTGAATTAGAAAGACGGGCGGGCTTAAGCATTCACTCGGTTAGGAATATTCTTAAAGGAAGAATAAAAAAACCTAGCGCTCAATCTCTTCAGGCAATAGCTGAAGCTTTAGAGTGTTCTATTATTGATTTGATGAACACTTCGTCCGCCATAGAGGCAGGTTTTCCTCAAGATATAGATAGAAAGATCAGAAAACGTCCTCCCCTAGATTACCCTGAGCTCATGTTAGCTTGCACAACAAAGATTATGGAGAAACTAACAGACAAAAAACTGGGTCCTAAGGTTTCCATTGATGAGTATTTTGAGGTCGTCAAGAAAGTGTATTTGTATTCTTCACGGGAAGAACCAAGACAAGTTGATGTTCGATTTGCTGAATGGCTCATTGAAACTCAATTTGAGGATCGTGCTCCTAGGGGTTGAGGATGGAGTGTAAGCTCCTATTGACAGTGTGTATTGTTCTTCTCTCGGCATCATCCTCGGGCTAAAAACCACCGGGTTTCGTCATTGTGAGCATCCCACCACCTAGGGGTGGAGAAGTAAGTAATGAACAAGTACCCCTCACCCGCTGCTTCGCAGCGACCTCTCCCCTTGTGGGAGAGGTATCCTTACTCTAAGACACTTTTCTTCTTTGGTCGAGAGAAGAGAAGTGGTAATAATGTATGGAAAACCTCTCCCCTTGTGGGAGAGGTCGCTGCGAAGCAGCGGGTGAGGGGCATCATAATTCATAGATATCAATAACTTAACCTTATTCATTTAAATTAATTTTTGTGCAAATTCTTCATAGGAAAGCTATGCGACCAGAAATTCTTTTTCCCCTTTATGCGCCAGTTGATCAATTAAAGGGTGTGGGGGGAGAAACAACAAAAACTCTCAAACGACTTGAGATGAAGCGGGTGGTGGACTTGATTTGGCATTTACCCTCCGGTATTTCTTATTTCCCTTTAAAAGAATCTTTAAAAGGACGTAAATCAGGGGATTCCGTGGCTTTGGTTGTAAAAATTATAGCTTATGATGTCCCCCTTAAAGGGCAACGTCACCCCTTTAAAGTTGTATGCGAGTTAGGAAATGGAGAACCTCTCCTCATTACGTTTTTTAAAGCCTACGTCAAAACAATTGAGACACGACTTCCGGTGGGACAGAACCGTCTTGTTTGTGGGACTCTTGATCGATTTTTTGGCTTGTGGCAAATGGCTCATCCGGAACGAATTGCACCCGTTGAGGTGGCTGCTTATTGGCAAGAG
>Ga0207096_1201_pt1 | contig 10673 bp, 7 predicted proteins | sample Alteio_BWMinHeat_86_FD_153547 | JGI IMG/M metagenome (GOLD analysis project Ga0207096, IMG submission 153547) | Enriched cells from forest soil in Barre Woods Harvard Forest LTER site, Petersham, Massachusetts, United States -... | ecosystem: Environmental > Terrestrial > Soil > Temperate forest >...
TCTTACTCTATGCAACCTGTTCTATCTTCCCAGAGGAAAATACGGAAGTCATTGCAGAGTTTCTGAAACAACAGCCCGACGGAAAAGAAGAAAAAATGTCAGCTCACTGGGGAATAGAAACTCCTTTTGGCCGTCAAATTCTTCCGGGTATGCATGGAATGGATGGTTTTTATTATGTACGTTTGCGAAAGGAATAAATAATGCGCATAGAAAATGACGTAAAACTCGATTTTAAAGATGTCTTGATTCGACCCAAGCGCAGTGTGTTGCAATCCCGATCAGAAGTCTCTCTTGAGCGTGAATTCCGTTTCAAACATGCGGGAAAAGTCTGGAAAGGCATTCCTATCATTGCGGCCAATATGGATCATACCGGCACTTTCCCCATGGCGAATGCCTTGGCCGAACACGGCCTGCTGACGGCGCTCGACAAATTCATGTCTGCTGAAGACTGGCAGAAGTTCGCCACGGCTCATCCGCAGGCGTTATTATCCGCCGCTGTATCCATCGGAATCAGTGAGCGTGATTTCGACAGGCTCGGTGAAACACTAAAAAAAGTGAATATTCCTTTTATTTGTTTAGATGCTGCCAACGGCTATACCGAACGTTTTGTCACCTTTTTAACACGCTTAAGAAATCAATTCCCCGATAAAATCATCATGGCAGGCAACGTCGTCACCGGAGAAATGGTGGAAGAACTGATATTATCCGGTGCGGATATTGTCAAAATTGGAATCGGACCCGGTTCTGTGTGCACCACCCGGGAAAAAACGGGTGTTGGCTATCCACAGCTGTCTGCCATCATTGAATGTGCCGATGCCGCTCACGGCCTCGGAGGACAAGTCTGCGCCGATGGCGGCTGTGTCATCCCGGGAGATGTGGCCAAAGCCTTTGCCGCGGGCGCTGACTTTGTCATGTTAGGCGGAATGTTAGCCGGTCATGATGAGTGCTTGGGAGAGGTCATTGAAGAAAATGGCAAACGATCTATGCGCTTCTATGGCATGAGTTCGGCAGAGGCAATGGAAAAATATTATGGCGAAGTCGCCGAATACCGCGCCAGTGAAGGGCGATCCGTCAACGTTCCTTATCGTGGCCCGGTCAAAAACACCGTATTAGACATTTTAGGTGGCATTCGTTCGACATGCACTTATGTCGGCGCACAGCGTCTGAAAGAATTGTCGAAAAGAACCACTTTTATCCGCGTGACCAAACAATTAAATGAAGTTTTTGCTGCTTACACCACTAATTAAAGGAGTTTTATATGTTAAAAAAACTATCGGTTACCAGTTTTATTTTAGCGGCAACCTCTCAACTTGCTTTCGCGGACGCCGCTCCTTATCTTGGAATTAGCGTTGGCATTTTAGATAACACGGCGAACACAGCGAATTACAGAGGTCTTAATACGACGGTATCTGCTGGATACGGCGGCATACTAGCACAAAACTTTTATCTGGCCGGTGAAATAATGCTTACACCGGGGCAAAAATCCTTGGACGATAACGGCTTAAAATCGGGTGCAGGGTATGGAATCAGTGTCCTACCGGGCGTTATGGTAAGCGACCGTACATTAGTATTTGCTCGACTGGGTTTTGTCAGAACACGGTTCAACCCTACAGGACTCCCCGAGAAAACCGTGCGCGGAGACCAAATAGGGCTAGGCATGCAAACAGAGTTAACCCCCAATTGGGACTTACGCACTGAATATAGCTACACCTCTTATGCCTCACTGACTGGGATCAGCTCGCCCAAGTCTGACTTGTTTAGTGTGGGGGTCACTTATAAGTTTATCTAGTTACCCATGGTGGGCACCACCCGCTAAAAACATGCAGGTGTTTGCCCACCCTGCAACCCACCAAGGACATTGATTATCCACATAATGCTTGCTTACAATAATGAGAAGGGGTAGTCTTAAATCATGAAATTTTTGGAAGGGAAGCATCAGATGAAAAGAAATTTCAAATCCATCCTAGGGGTCACACTTTTAGAAATCATGTTGGTTTTAGCGATTGCCGCCATGATTATTGTTATGTCAATTCGTTACTATCAATCAGCAACCAACAACCAACAAGCAAATACCGTCTTGGAAGCTATTCAAGCTATTACAGCCGCAGCCGATACATTGGCTCAAGCCACTGGCTCTTATGTTCAATCAAACGTCTCCTCGAGCACAATCGGTAGCATTGTTCCAACCAATACGATGACCACCCCCTGGGGCACAGCAATGACCGTGACCAGTGCAACTGGCACCACTTATGTCGTCACATTATCACAAACGCCTAAAACGGTTTGTCAGTTATTAAATGCCCGATTGGCAGCTAACAATCACTATAGCGGCGTCACAGCCAATGCTTGTGATGCCACAGCAGACTACACTTATACCTATATTAGCAACCCATGACAAATTCTTATAATGCGACCAGTAAATTTTTACATTGGAGCATTTTTATTTTAGTTTTTGTAATGATTCTTCTGGGATATTTCCGGGAGGACATCTCTTTTAAACCGTTGCCCCTCGAAGTCATGAGCGTTCATAAATTATTAGGGTTATTGATCTTAGCACTGATGCTATTTCGTCTCTTTTGGATGAGCACACACCCTAAGCCTCCGTCACTCCCCGGCACACCGCTCTGGCAGCGATGGAGTGAACGTGTGGTTCATTTTCTTTTATACTTTTTTCTAATCGTCATGCCACTTTCCGGATGGCTCATGTCCTCTGCTGCGGGAAGACCTCCGCATTTATTTTTCGACATGCGTTTACCCATTGCAAAAAATAAAGAGCTAGCTGAATTTTTTGTTACTGTGCATAACACATTGGCCATTGTTATCATCGCGCTCATTTCCATTCACATACTCGCTGCGCTCTACCATCATTTTATTAAAAAAGATGAGGTATTGCGTAGAATGCTGCCATATACCCAAAGCAGATGAATTCCGGTATAATGATGTTAAAACCATCAAAAATACAGGATTTATGAGGCATGTTTAAACGTCTATTCACATTACCTCTTGATTCCCATGATAGCTTGTTCATTTTCGGCCCTAGGGGGACAGGGAAAACACAGTGGCTTAAAAAGCATTTAACCGGTGAAGCTCACTTTTATGTCGATCTATTAGATTTATCAAGCTACCGTTATTTGAAAAGTCATCCTGAAAATCTACGCCTATTAATTAAGCCTCATTTTTCTGGCTGGATTATACTGGATGAAGTACAAAAAATACCGGAATTATTGGATGAGGTTCATAGACTTATTGAACATGAAAAAATGAAATTTATTTTAACAGGCTCATCCGCCCGTACTTTAAAGCGTAAAGGCATCAATTTACTTGCCGGCAGAGCCATACATTATCATTTGCATCCTCTTGTGATTCAAGAATTAGAAAATCATTTCAACTTAGAACATGCTTTAACATTAGGCATGCTGCCAGCAACTTACACATATGATGACCCAGTAGGTTATATATCAACCTATGTAGGAACTTATTTACGCGAAGAGGTCATGCAAGAAGGTTTAACACGAAATATTTCAGCCTTTTCACGCTTTTTGGAAATAGCGAGTTTCTCTCAAGGAAATACCGTCAATTACAGTGAAATAGCACGTGAAGTCGCAGTGGATCGTCAAATCATCCAAAACTATTTTAACATTCTAAAAGATTTACTTTTATCTTACTCTCTTCCTGTATTTACCAAACGCGCTAAGCGACGCCTTATCACCAGTGAAAAATTTTATTTCTTTGATGCGGGGGTATATCACAGTTTGCGGCCTAAAGGGTTACTCGACATACCGAGTGAAATTGCAGGAGCTGCACTTGAAACCCTATTTTATCAGTCTCTTTTAGCACTGATTGATTATTATCGCCTCGATTATAAAGTATATTATTGGCGCACTGTCAGCGGCGTAGAAATTGATTTTGTCGTGTATGGGCAACATGCTTTAATTGCGTTTGAAATTAAACATAATAAGCATGTTACCTCGAAGATGCTGCATGGGTTACGTCATTTTAAGGAAGATTATCCGATGACAAAGCTATACATGTTATATTTAGGCAAAGATAAATTATACTTGCCTGACGGTATTACTGTTTTGCCTTTTGTCGAAGCTTTGAAAGAATTGCCGCAGATTTTAGAGCCTGCGAATAAATAACTCGCCTTACTCGCGTTGCCTAATGCACACTTGTACACCGCTAAAGCTGACACAGCCGGAGCTATCCGTATCTAAGAGATTTGCAATATTTTGTTCGGGATTGGGGGTTGTTTCATTGTTTGCTGTCAATACAATCGGTTGGCCATGGGCCGATTGCGGCGAATAGAAATAGGGTGTGTTCATCGCCTCAACGACACCCTCAGCGATGCTATCTAGCGAATTGGCTGCTGCGTCCCCACTGGTTGTGTTATTTATTGTGTCCCCACCGCTGTCATTTAAAACAAAAGGATTTGCATTGACAATGCCGTCAACGATCTTGGTAGTAATGTAGGCCCCACCGCTCGCATTTAAGCCTCCAACAAAGTTAGTGGTTCCATTGCCCGCTAGTTGGATGAATTGGACAACATTCATCACACCATTACTGGTGACATTATTTGCATTAACGATTTGTAACAAAGTGGGTGGCGCGATATTTCCCACGTTGCCATTGAATGTGATGTTACCCAAGGGGCCCGCATTCAGAAAAAGATTTTGCGCGCCATTGACTGGGCCATTAAAGGTGATAGGGCCATTCAGCGTGGTGACATTGATGGGGCCTGCATTCAAGAACGTACCGGCACCATTGGGAACACCAAATATCGCGCCTTGATTGGCATTGATATTGACAGGAGCATTGATGGCGGTGCTTCCTGCTAACGTCATGACACCGCCAGTGTTAATATTGGCACCGTTCCCCAGTGTAATCGTATTGCCATTGCCCGGTGTCACGGTGAAATTACCGGTGGTTGCCACAGGACCCGTGATGCCAATATTTCCCGTGTTAGCGATAGAAACTGGGCCTGTGCCAGATTGATTAATGCCGGTAATGTCGAGCAAGGGCAGGGCATTATCGACGATTTGAATGGCGCCAGGGCCGGTGTTAGTGGCATTCACACCGGTGAAGTCATTACTGGGATTGGTTAAGGTCGTGCCTGTCACGGAATTGGTAGTCAGTGTTGCACCAATAATTTGGCCAGGGCCCGTTTCACTGATAGAACCGGTTGATGATCCGAGATTAATGTTATTATTACCGGCATTGATGACTCCCGCGACATCCAGCCCCCCCCGTGTTGCTGATGCTGACAGGGCCCGTCCCTGTTTGACTGACGCTATTAACGGTCAGTGGAGTCGTTGGGGAATTATCGGCAATATCGATAGGCCCGACTCCCGTGTTACTGGCAGTCAAGCTAGTAAAATCATTATTTGAGCCGGTCAGCGTTGTGCCGGTGACGGAGCTCGTTGTCAGTCCATTTCCCGTAATCGCTCCAGCACCGCTTTCACCCAGTGAACCGGCACTAGAGGTTAATGACACATTGTTATTCCCTGCACTAATAAGTCCTGTTACCGTGATGTTATTGGGATCTGTCACCGTGATATTTCCTACCCCATTTTGTGTGATACCTGTAATATTCACCGGCGTCGTATCATTGACCTGAACCGCCCCGGTTCCATTGGTGACATTCAGACCGGTTACAGCGTTCGCTCCATTCAATGTGGTACCGGTTCCATCATTTACGGTCAGTAAACCACCGCTGATAGCACCGGAACCGGATTGGGTCACCGATCCTGAGCTGGTTAAGGAAGTCCCCCCTGTGCCAGAAGACACAGCGCCGCTATCCACAATACTGCCCGTGTTATTGATGTTAACGTTACCACCACCGCTTTCACTGATACCCGTCAAGGTGAGAGGATTGGCCGTATTGGTTAAATCAAGGTCCCCACTGGTGGTATTGGTGGCATTAAAGTTTGAAACGGTATTCGCGCCATTGAGGGTTTGACCGGTTGCGGAGAGGGTCGTGAGTGTTTGTCCATTGATGGCTCCCGAACCGCTTTCTGACAAGGCCCCAGCGCTGGATGTTAATGAAACATTGTTACTGCTGCCCGCATTGAGTGGCCCTGTTAATGCAATGTTGCCCGTATTGGTTAGAGTGGTATTACCGACTCCATTTTGCGTGATACCGGTAACGGTGAGTGGGGTTGTATCATTGACCTGAATCGCTCCCGTCCCATTGGTGACATTCAAACCGGTGACAGCGTTCGCTCCATTTAATGTGGTCCCGGTTGCATCATTCACGGTGAGTAAACCACCGCTAATGGCGCCGGAACCCGATTGGGTCACCGATCCTGAGCTGGTTAAGGAAGTGCCCCCTGTGCCAGAAGAAACAGCACCGCTATCCACAATACTGCCCGTGTTATTGATGTTAACGTTGCCACCGCCGCTTTCACTGATACCCGTCAAGGTGAGAGGATTGGCTGTGTTGGTTAAATCAAGGTCACCACTTGTCGTATTGGTAGCATTGAAATTGGAAACCGTATTCGCTCCATTCAGTGTTTGACCCGTTTTCGATAATGTCGTGAGTGTTTGTCCATTGATGGCTCCCGAACCACTTTCTGACAAGGCCCCACCCGTGGATGTCAACCCAACATTGTTACTGCTACCCGCATTCAGAGCGCCAGTGAGACTGATATTGGCTGTGTCAGTGAGATTAACCGCTCCGGTGCCGTTTTGCGTTACGCCAGTGACGGTTAAAGGAGTCGCACTGTCATTGAGTTGAATGGCACCACTGCCGCTATTGGTCGCGTTGAAACTAGAAACAGCATTGTTAGCCGTGCCTAACGCCGTACCCGTCTTGGTACTCGTGGTCAGTAACCCACTGGTAATCACTCCACTCGATGTTTGTGAAATACCGCCATTATTGGCCGTTAAATTGACGGCATTGCTTCCAGCATTCAACGTATTGCCCACACTGATATTTCCCGCTACACCAATATTGGTGATATTGACCGTGCCGCCGGTTTCACTGATGGCGCCTAACGTTAAGGTCGGCGTATTGTCTAATAAATCGAGATCACCACTGGTGCTATTGGTTGCGGCAAAGCCAGTCACCACATTCGTAGCGCTATTGAGTATCGTCCCCGTGCCAGAACTCGTTGTTAATAAACCGCCGGTGATAACACCGCTGCCGGTTTGCGTAATCGAACCATTGTTGGCCGTGAGATTGACAGCATTACTGCCGGCATTCAATGCTCCACTGACATTGATATTGCCCGAGGCATTGTTATTCGTCACACTCACGCTACCAACAGCATTGCTAGCACCCGTCACGGCTAATGTAGCAGCACTATCGGTCAATCTCACATTGCCGCTGCCGGTATTCGTCGGAGCAAAGCTGGTGACGGTATTGGTATTATTTAATGTGGTCCCGCCAACAGAACTGGTTGTCAGGGTAGCACCATTGATGGTACTGGAACCCGATTCAGAAATCGCACCTGAACTGGTTAAAGTCACATTTCCGCTCGTATCTATTCCTACGATGGTGGTCCCTGCTTCATTCGTTAAACTAGCCACCGTAATGGGACTGGCTGAGGTAATTTGTACGGGAGCAGCAAGCGCACCATTACTGGAGGTCGCTGCAGCCACATTGGTAATCGTATTTCCTGCTTGGGTTAAATTAATATTACTGGCGTCTTCTAAAATTAAATTCGGTAAGCTAGTTCCCGGATTGGGGGCCGCGCTATCGCCTAAGATTAATGCGCCGGTTTGACTGATGGTGCCGATGGTATCTAACGTTAAGGTGCCGCTATTGTCATAGTTGTTAGCTGCAGTCCAGGCGCCTAGGGTAATACCGCCGGTGTTAGTGCTACTGCCAATTTGCAGATTGGTTGCATTAATATCCGCTAACATCGCAGTGGTTAATTGTAAGACCCCTGTGGCACCGGCGACACCAATACTTGTTCCCGTGCTACCCGTTTCTAGGGCAACAGAAGTTGCATTGATTTGGGAAGGGGTGCCGCTGGTGTTAAAGACCATGCTATCGCCCACGAGTGTCATATTTCCCGATGAAGTCAGCACGGAACCGGCATTGAGTGTCAGTGTGCCTTTACCGGCATTCACATTCAACGTGCCATTACTATTCACGGAATCACTAGCAAGAACTTGTACGCCACCCACACCGGCTGTGCCGGCTGTATCCCCATTCAACGTGAGATTAGCCCCACTGGATGTGGTCAACGCACCATTGATAACGATATTGCGAGTCGCTGAAAAAGTGACAGAATAGGAGAAATTCAATGTGCCCAAGGTCAAGTCTAAGCCGCCGCCATTCAGGATGATATTGCCATGACCTAGGGTGGGCACTGTATTCAACTGTACGCCACTACCGACACTGAGTGTCCCCTGTGCGCCGGTTCCTGTGGTATTAATCAAACCATTCACGACCACTGCATTCGCACTACCGGCTGAATTATTGGCGCCGGTCGCTTGGAAGTTTCCCCCATTCGTGGTCACTCCACCACTGACGGTGAGTACCCGGGCGTTGGTATCCGGTGAGACCGTTGTGATATTGATATCACTTCCGCCCGTGCTAATCGTCCCTGTCGTTAATGCGGCCCCATTGGTTAAGGTAATGGGATTGCCTGTGCCTGTGGTTGAAAGTGCCACTGTCCCCGTGAAATCGTTGCTGGTATTGGGTAAGTTAATCGCTGCTCCATTGCCGGTTAATATCACCGCCCCTGCGCTGGCTGCCTGGGTAATAATACCGTTTTGTGTGATGCCTAATCCATTCAAACTCAGCGTGCCTGTCCCGACGTTGGTGGTTCCCATCACCAATCCTAATGCATCCACTATGCTCACGTTATTATTGAGACTGTTGCTTAAGCTGACGGCTCCGGTGAATTGATTATTAGCGCCCAACGTAATGCCATTGGCACCCACTGTAAAGCTGGCCGTGCCGGGAATCGTCAACACGCCGGATTGAGTGAGACTGCCACCTGTCGTGACAGATAAATTACCCGTGATGGTTTGTGTAGGTAAAGTGACGCTCGCCGCATTCAATATCAAAGTGAGGTTACGGATACTACTGGGTAACGTAGCAACTGTCGCTCCTGCATTCACATCACGCAGCGCAACATCTTGGAAATTCGCTGTGGTCCCACCCAAAGCCAATGCATTGGTCCCGAAATTATTGGCGAAAGTGCTAAGATCAATACTGGTCGTCGTGGCAGATGCCCCGGCATTCACTGTCACCGGGCCACCGGTTGCGGTAATAATCCCCGCTTCGGTCAATGTTTCATTGGCTGTGCTCCCTAAAATATTGACCGTCAGATTTTGTCCGATAGTGGATGTGCCTAATACCAGAGATTGTGCATTGCTAATGCTGACATTATTTGTGCCACTATTACTAAGTGCAACAGCACCCGTAAATTGATTGCTACCGCCATTCGTGCCAAGATCAATCGCATTGCTGCCAGCACTAAAGCTTGCCGTCCCCGGGACGGTTAAAGCACCGGTTTGACTAATAGCACCATTGGCTGTGAGGGTTAAATTACGGCCCACAGTGGAAGCGGCTAACTGTAAGGCGATGTTATCATTCAAAGTGACATCATTCGCACCACTATTGGATAGGGTGACCGCTCCAGTGAAACTATTACTCCCCCCATTGGTCGTTAAATTAATGCCATTGCTACCGGCACTAAAGCTTGCTGTTCCCGGCACCGTTAAAGCACCGGTTTGACTGATGGCTCCTGCTGCTATCACCGTTAAATTACGGCCTATCGTGGATGCGGCTAACTGCAAGGCGCCATTATTGGTGATAGTGACATCGTTCGAGCCACTATTGGACAAGGTGACGGCCCCGGTGAAATTATTACTCGCCCCATTCGTCGTTAAATTAATGCCATTGCTGCCGGCACTAAAACTGGACGTTCCTGGCACGGTCAAAGCACCCGTCTGACTGATGGCTCCTGCTGCTATCACCGTTAAATTACGGCCTATCGTCGATGCGGCTAATTGCAAGGCGCCATTATTCGTAATGGTGACATCATTCGAACCGCTATTCGATAAAGTGACGGCACCGGTGAAACTATTGCTAGCGCCATTGGTGGTTAAATTAATTCCATTGTTGCCATCGCTGAAATTGCTGGTTCCCTGCACCGTTAACGCCCCCGTTTGACTAATCGCACCGGTTGCAATGACAGTTAAATTATTGCCTACACTGGACGCAGCCAATTGTAAGGCTCGATTGTCCGTAATCGTAACAGTATGGGCTCCACTATTCGTCAGTGTCACTGCACCGATGAGATTATTGCTACCTCCATTGCTCGTTAAATCAATGGTATTTGCCCCCGCGTTAAAACTCGATGTCCCGGTCACAGCAAGAGCGGCTGTTTGGCTAATGGCACCGTTATTACTGGTTGTAGAGAGATTGCCACCGACCGTCTCGGAACCTAACACCAAACTGCCTGTGTTGGTGAGAGTGAAGTTAAGACCGACATTGCTTGTTCCTACCGTTAAAGCGCCGGAACTCGTAAAGGTTGCACTGTTACTCGCACCCGTGTCAGCAATGGCCACTGTGCTAACACCATTGGATTGACCTAACGTGATCGTGCCATTGCCATTGAGGTTTAATGTACTTGCACTAATCGTGTCACCACTGTTTTGTGAAATCGCGCTGTGATTAAAGCGAATGCGGTAATGTCAGGTAATGGCGGAAATGT
>Ga0207096_1204_pt1 | contig 10494 bp, 9 predicted proteins | sample Alteio_BWMinHeat_86_FD_153547 | JGI IMG/M metagenome (GOLD analysis project Ga0207096, IMG submission 153547) | Enriched cells from forest soil in Barre Woods Harvard Forest LTER site, Petersham, Massachusetts, United States -... | ecosystem: Environmental > Terrestrial > Soil > Temperate forest >...
CCTTTTGGCGAGAAGCCAAAGAATTATCAATAGGAAGTATAATGCTAGTATATCCTATCTTTCTACTATTTGTTTGAACAGAAATAACAGGGCATGGCGCTTCGGTAACAACCCTGAAAGCATTACTGCCGATAACAAATTCGCGAAAACCACTTACACCATGAGTACCCATAATAATTACATCAGCTTTTGAAGCGTTTGCAACTTCAATAATAGATTTATAAATTCTGCCTGTTACTAATTTAATATTTACTTTTACTCCTGATTTATCAAGAATTTCATTCGCAGTATTCCTAAGTTTTTCCTCCGCTTTTTCATTTATAATAGAGGCAAGATCATTTCCGGTATCAGTAAATGTAATTGCAGATGTAAACATAAATGTTTCAACAACATGGAGCAAAGTAATTTCAGCTTTATATAATCTTGCCATAAATACAGCATGATCTAAGGCAAGAAGTGATGTCTCTGAAAAATCAAGAGGAATCAGAATGTTTTTAATGTCGAATGTCTTCATAGGTTATAACATAAATTTTTAAAATGAATATGGAATCATACTTGACTCAGGTTTATCCATAGGATGAATTGAAAGAACTGGAACATCAGACTTATTGATAATTTCCTGTGCCGATGAGCCAATAAACATATCCGTCCAATCCATATAATGGGAACAAATGGTCAGCATGGACTTAAAAAGAGATTTATTGGTTCAAATGCCGATGAGCCAATAAACATATCCGTCCAATCCATTTCAGATTGTGTCATGATTAAAATTAAATCAGCTTTTACTTTCTTTGTGTACTTTAAAATTCCACCTACGATATTACTGTTCTCAACGAATTCAGCAGTGACAGAAACTTTACGTTTTTTAATAAAAGCTTCTACCTGTTTCATTTGAGATTTAAGTTTTTCAATAATCATCTCATCTTTAGTATTGATAACGGAAACAATTTTTATTGAAGAACCAAAATAATTAGCCAATTCAATAGCTTTACCTGTTTTCTCTTTTGTTTCCTCTGTGAGGTCGAGAGGAAGAACAATAACCTTACAACCAGACCGGTGTTTTTTTCCAGCGATAGTTATAACAGGGCAATTACTTTCTTTCACAACTCTCAAGGCATTTGAACCAATAAATCTCTTTTTAAGTCCATGCTGACCATTTGTTCCCATTATAATAAATGCAGCGTTTAATTCATTTGCGACACTTACAATTTCTTCATAAATCTTTCCAACTGTAATTTTAGTATTCACTTTTACTCCTGATTTTGCAGTTGTTTCCTTTGCAAGTTTATCTAGCTTTTCTTTTATCCCCTTCTTGAATTTGCCTTTTTCTTTTTTCGCTTTCTTTTCTTTACCGAAGATTGAAAAAAGATTACTGTGCTCTTCATCTAACACATACAAAAGACTAATGTCTGCCTTAGTTAAACGAGCAAGGTTATAAGATTGGTCTAAAGCAATAAGAGATTGTTCCGAAAAAATCAATAGGAACAAGGATGTGATTGTTATAAGTAGCCATAATTTTTATATATTTTTAATTTAGTTTTGGCAAAATTAAACATTATTGCTCAAGCGGCAAATTTAAAATCTAATTAGTGTTCTTAATGCTGATATATCCTATTAACCTGTAAACCAATTTTGCCATAGCATATTCAGAAAGAATCTGACCTTCCGTTGGAGCAACTTCTACTACGTCAAATCCAACGACATTCCTTTGTTTGCATACTTTTCTTAAAAAGGATAATGTTTCCTCCCAGTACATACCTCCAGGTTCTGCTGTACCCACAGATGGAACTATAGATGGGTCAAAGCCATCGGCATCAATTGTAATATAAACATTATCAGTTAAGGTTTCAATTGCTTTTTCCATCCAATCAGGATTAGTTCTGATTTTATGGGCATAAAAGGTGTGTATATTATCAGATGCCTTAATTAAATCTGATTCTTCCTTACACTGTGCCCTAATACCTATTTGGGTTAAATTGATTCCTAACTCATGAATCCTAGCCATTACTGAAGCATGAGAATACAAGTTGTCATGATATGAATGTCTTAAATCTGAATGAGCATCAATTTGAAGAACCGTCAGATTACTAAACTTCTTTATGAACGCCTTTATAAATCCCAAAGTTACTGTATGCTCCGCTCCAAGAGATATAACAAACTTATTATTACTTAATAAAAAATCGGTATGTTGTTCTATTAAATTAATCGCATCAGCATCAACTACATCATGGAAAACAATTGGTTTCAGAGTAGCTATAGGATTTGTTTGGATAGTCTCAACATCTAACTCTTCATCATAAAACTCAACAAAATGTGAGGCTTCAATAATCGCAGCAGGTCCCTTGGCAGAACCTTGAAGGTAAGATGATGTATGTTCATAAGGAACTTGTTGGATAACATATTTGGCATTCTCAAAAGAATAAAGACTTTTATCTTCAATTCCAAGAAAGTTTGATTCGGTAGGGAGAGATTTCATTGGTTATTTCTTCAATACCTGGTTAACTAAATCAGCAGCTTCTTTAAGCAGAATTGCAGAATATACTTTTAATCCGCTATCATCAATTATCTTCTTTGCCTCAACAGCATTTGTCCCTTGTAAGCGAACAATAATCGGAACAGGTATTTCTCCAATGTTTTTATAAGCATCAACAATTCCCTGAGCCACCCTGTCGCAACGAACAATGCCTCCAAAAATATTTACTAGTATAGCTTTTACATGAGGGTCTTTCAAAATTATCCTGAATGCCTGTTCAACTCTTGCAGCATTTGCAGTTCCGCCTACATCAAGGAAGTTAGCTGGAAATCCGCCTGCGAGTTTAATAATATCCATAGTAGCCATTGCAAGTCCGGCGCCATTAACCATGCATCCAACATTGCCATCTAATTTCACATAATTCAGATTATGCTCTCCCGCTTCAACCTCAGTTGGGTCTTCTTCATTAACGTCCCTCATTGCTGCATAATCAGGATGGCGATACAAAGCATTTTCATCAAGATTTACTTTTGAATCAACAGCAATTATTTTATTATCTGAGGTCTTTAATACAGGGTTTATCTCAAACATTGATGCATCAATGGAATCATAAGCTTTATAAAGATTAGCAACAAACTTATTCATCTCTTTAAAGGCATTGCCAGATAAACCAAGATTAAAAGCAATCTTCCTTGTCTGGAAAGGTTGCAAACCAACTGCAGGGTCAATCTCTTCTTTAAAAATAAGATGTGGAGTTTTTGCTGCAACTTCTTCAATATCCATACCTCCTTCTGTACTATACATTATTATATTCCTTCCTGTCTGCCTGTTTAAAAGAACGCTCATATAAAACTCAGCAGTTTTACTTTCTCCTGGATAATAAACGTCCTGAGCTATTAAAACCTTATTAACTTTTTTTCCATGTTCACCGGTTTGTATAGTAACCAATGTGTTTCCAAGGATATTTTGTGAAATAGTTTTCACATCATCCAAAGATTTTGCCAGTGCAACTCCTCTTTGTTCGGTGCCAATAATTTTTCCTTTGCCTCTGCCGCCGGCATGAATCTGGGCTTTAACAACCCACCATCCCGTTCCTGTTTGTTTTTGCAATTCCTTTGCTGCTTCCACTGCTTGTTCAGGTGTTTCTGCAACTATTCCCTCCTGAATTGCAACTCCGTAACTCTTTAAAATAGATTTTCCTTGATATTCGTGTATGTTCATTTGTAAAGTATTAAATAATAAGGGCGCAAAGATAGGAAAATAGTAAAGAGTTTCGTTGAAAAGATTTTTAGCTAAGCTATTTTTTTACTAATTTCGTCCCCACACAATTAACACAACCTTGGGGGGTATGAATATATTCAATAAGATATTAAATGATTTGCAGGTTAAATATAACAGGGCAAGTCAGCAGGAAATTCTAAAACCTTTTGAATTTAACCGTTATCACGAACCTCAAAACATTCTTGTCAGGATTGACAAAGGTAACTTTTATGCAGGAGAAAACTTTACTCCCTTAAAGGAAGGGGCTTTCTATTTTATTCCTGCCTCCGAGCTAATCTATTTAAGATGTGGTAAAACAAGTAAATACCCTGTATTTGGGGAAGAAGGTTTTCCTAATATAGAAATAAGCACTCAATTTCATAAAAAAATATTTCCTATCGGTGACATTTCGGCTGCCAGCGAAGCCTATACTTTAGTCTTTTTTGATGTTGACATACACAATGCATTCGGCTTATTTTCCTTTATGGAATTGCCTGCCATGTTAATTCCTCCGGATGAAGAACTTGGATTTTTAGTTAAAAGCATTGCTCTTGAGGAAGCTTTAGATAAGATAGGTAGGCTGAATATCATAAGAAACTATATCGAAGAAATTGTTATTCATCTCTGTCGTTACATAAACTCTGAGCCAAAATATCAAAAGAACATTGAAAAACTTGTTTTATCAGGCGATAAACGTCTTTTAGATATGCTTAACCATATTAAACTGAATCTCGGAAAAGATTTATCCAATGCCGTTTTAGCTGATATTGCCTGCCTTGCAGAGGATTATGTGGGGCAATTCTTTAAAGCAACTACTGGAAAGAATCTTCAGAATTATATCGAATCAGAAAGACTAATGAAAGCCTATCAGTTGCTGATGAATAAGGGCAGAACAGTGCAGGAAATATCTGATATGGTTGGATTTAAAGATGCTACTTATTTCAGCCGTAGGTTTAAGACAAAGTTTGGTATAAATGCCATTGATGTAAAGCGAAAGATTAATTACGATTCTAACTTTTTGGTAGATTAGAATCATAATTTACTCGTTTTTATCTTTAACAATAGGCAACTTTCCTTCTTCCTATCTTATTTAACCATCTTTAATGTGTATTTTTGCACGAATTAATAAATCATAATATGAAAATCATTAAAATATCCCTTTTTAATTTATCAATATTTGTCCTGATATCTTTAAATTCCTATGGACAAGTGAAAGTAGTTCTCGAAAAATGGGATAATGACACACCTAAAGTGGTAAAAATATATCCTGGTAATGGAAAAGACACCAGCAAGTACCAGGTGATTCATTATTACAAATCAGGAAAAAAACTTCAAGATGCCAATTATGTAGATAGTCACCCTGAAGGGAAAGTCTGTTATTGGTATGAAGGAGATAAATGCCAGCAGGAAGCTATATATAAAAGTGGAAAAGAATTGCAATCAAAGACATTTTCTGAGGATGGAATCATCATTGAAACTCATGTTGCTTTAGAAGGAAACTATGATAAAGATACTAAATTTTATGCCAATGGATTGAAGCAATCCGAGGTAATTTATGATTCTCTCGGGCTCAGGCAAGGCAAATCTTCCTTCTGGTATCAAAGTGGAAAGCTTCAAAAGCAGGGCTTTTTTGAAAACGATAAAGAACAAGGTTTCTGGAAATTCTTTGATGAACAGGGAAATCTGAAGGACACCGTCATTTATCGCAAAGGAATCAAGGATACCAGCGTAAATAATAAATAGATAATTAAAATTGTTTCTGTAGCTTTACATTCTAATAACTTAATAAATAATCAAATGAAAAAAAATTACATCGCTGCACTAATGCTCATTGCATCTCAATTTATCTTCGGTCAAAGCATAAACTACTGGAGTAATTTCGAGTCAATGGTGCAGTCCGAAGCACAGGCAAATGCCTGGAAACTCAAGAGCATCACCACTGCTTATACCGATAATTATGATTTAAAATACCATCGGCTGGAATGGACACTCGACCCCTCCATCAGATATATCAGCGGAAAAATAACTTCCTATTTCGAGCCGGTTGCAGCTAATTTTAACCAGATGAATTTCGATTGCTCCGACTCCTTAGTTGTTGATTCAGTTATTTATCATGGTTCTAATGTTGTTTTCAATCAATTGCCAGGCGATGTTTTACAAATAACACTACCAGGAGTAATTCCGATAAACACTCTTGATTCCATTGCAGTCTATTATCAGGGCATTCCGCCAACTACTGGCTTTGGTTCATTCACCTTAAGCACCCATAACAGCACCCCTGTTCTCTATACTTTATCCGAGCCTTATGGTGGCAGCGATTGGTTCCCTTGCAAGGTTTCTTTAAATGATAAAATTGATTCCATAGATGTGATTGTCACCGTTCCGCAAGGCAATAGGGTCGCAGGTAATGGCTTATTGGTTGAAACAACTCAGGTCGGTAATTCGACAATCTATCATTGGAAACACCGCTATCCTATTACTAATTACCTCATAGGAATTTCCATCACCAATTATGTACAGTATTATAATTATGTGCCTATGGGGGTCGATTCTTTGCCAATTTTGCTCTATGCTTACCCTGAAGATTCGGCTGCTGATGCCTCTCAGTCCCCTTACCTGATTCCTGTGATTCAATTATATGACAGCTTGTTTAGTCCTTATCCTTATATGAACGAAAAATATGGTTTAGCTGAATGGGGATGGGGTGGAGGAGAGGAATTTCAAACCATGAGCTTTGTTATTAATTTCTCAGGCTGGTTGATAGCTCACGAAACCGGTCATCAATGGTTTGGCGATAAGGTTACCTGTGCCAGTTGGCATGAAATATGGTTGAATGAAGGTTTTGCAACATTCTGCGAAAACCAAACCGAAGACCATCTTCAACATTCAACGTGGCAAACTTTCAAACAAAATCTATTAAATGATATTTGCAGCGTTCCAAATGGCTCGGTATATGTCAACGATACCACCAATGTATGGTCTATTTTCGATAGCCGCCTGGTTTATCACAAGGGTTCTTATGTATTAAGGATGCTTCAATGGGAGTTAGGTGATTCAATATTCTTTCTTGGCTTAAGAAACTATTTAAACGACCCGCTTCTTGCTTATGGATATGCCCACACCATTGATTTACAGAACCATCTTGAAGCTGTCAGCGGCATGAATCTCACTACCTTCCTTAATAACTGGTACATGAATCAGGGCTATCCAAGTTATCAGATAGCATGGCAGCAAACTGCAGATACCGTTAGTTTTGTTGTCAATCAAACCACCTCCGACCCCTCCGTTACCTTCTTTGCAATGGATATTCCTATTGAATTTAAGGGTGCTTCAAATGATACCATCCTTGTTTTCCATCATACATCCTCCGGACAAAATTTCTCTGCCACCTTAAACTTCACCGTCGATTCAGTTAAGTTCGACCCCGATTTATGGATTATCTCTGCCCACGATACAGTCTTTCAATTAACCACCGGAATTGCAAATAATAACGCTATCAGCAATCCCTTTGTTACCGTTTCTCCTAATCCCTTCTCCGATAATATCAAACTGAACTTCTTTAATCTCAATAAAGATGAAAAGATTCAACTTTCGATAACCGATATATTAGGAAACACCATCAAAACCTATGAAGGAAATCCAACAACCCTTACCGATATTAATTTATCAGGCATCTCCAATGGAATCTATTTCTTAAAGGTTTTGGGTGATAAAACAAACTTCATCCGAAAGATTATAAAGGAGTAATCAGGGTTTATTAATCTTTAGGGGGATAAAATTTTATGTCCTTAATCTCTGGTTTTGGGTTTAACAACCTGAAAAGCACTCAATTATAAGATAAAAACGTCCTTCATGTACATGGAGATGAACTTCATGTACGTGGAAATGAACTTCGTGTACATGGAAATGAACTTCATGTACATGGAGATGAACTTTATATATGTCAAGATAACAATGACTATAGTTTCAAGCTATTCTTTGTATTTTATCTAACTAAGAAATATAATATATTATCATCCAACAATCTCAAAACCGATTATTTAAAAGATTTTTTTGTAGTTTTGATGCATCAGAACCCAAAATAATCTTATGACAAAGAAAATACTCTTATTAGGAAGCGGTGAATTAGGAAAAGAATTTGTGATTGCGGCAAAAAGATTAGGGCAATATGTTGTAGCTGTTGATTCTTACGATAATGCTCCCGCGATGCAAGTTGCCGATGAGCGGGAGGTGATTGATATGCTCAATCGTGCTGAATTAGATAGGATAGTTGCCAAGCATAAACCCGATTTGATTGTTCCCGAGATTGAGGCGATAAGAACGGAACGGTTTTATGATTATGAGAAGGAAGGATATACGGTTATTCCATCGGCAAGGGCGGCAAACTTTACTATGAATCGTAAAGCAATCCGCGATTTGGCATCAAAGGAATTGGGATTGAAAACTGCTCCTTATCAATATGCATCAGATATTGATGGATTTAAAAAAGCTGTTGAGCAAATCGGAATTCCCTGTGTGGTAAAACCATTAATGTCCTCATCTGGCAAAGGACAATCGGTCATCAAATCAAAAGAAGACATCGCAAAAGCATGGGAAATAGCCACCACAAAAGGCAGGGGAGATTATAACGAAGTAATAATAGAGGGATTCATCAACTTCACGAGCGAAATAACATTATTGACAGTGACCCAAAGATATGGCGAAACCTTGTTTTGCGCTCCCATCGGTCACCGACAGGAAAGAGGCGACTACATGGAAAGCTGGCAGCCTGCCGAAATTCACTTTTATGAATTGGAAGCAGCACAAAAGATGGCAAAAGCAATTACAAGTTCATTAACAGGTTTCGGAATATGGGGCGTTGAATTCTTTTTGGCTGAGGATGGGGTTTACTTCTCCGAATTATCACCTCGCCCGCATGATACGGGCATGGTAACGCTTGCAGGAACACAAAACTTCAATGAATTCGAGTTGCATTTAAGAGCGGTTTTAGGATTGCCTATACCAGGAATTACTTTGGAACGCTCTGGAGTATCTGCGGTAATATTATCTGAAATAGAAAGCAAGGAAGCGCCACAATACTTAGGCATTGAAAAGGCAGCATGTGTTCCGAAATCAGATTTGAGAATCTTTGGAAAACCATTTACAAGAGTAAACAGACGAATGGGAGTTGTCTTGGTTTATGATAAGGTTGGAACGGATATTAATTCATTGAGAAAAAAGGCAAAGGTAATTGCTGATTCGATTACAGTTTATTAATTGCCATCATTCGTTTGTAGGTTTGGATTATCTATATTCTGAATGATTTGTTCAATGGCTTTATCTTCCTTCAACGAATCGTATTTTGTTTTAAGATTGTTGCCGAATACTTGTGCTACCTTTTGCCAGAAGAAAGCGGAAATGCTTCCTCTTAATTCTTTAACTAAAGCGTAAGTTGTGTTGCCGGTTTCCCTGTCGATTAACTTGATAAGAATCCTTCCCTGGTCAATGTTTAAGTTCTTTAACTCTTCTGAGAAACGACTCTTCATTTGTTTCTCCAAATCCTTGATGTAGATTTTTTGTTGCTTTTCATCTTTGATGGAATCCATAGCATTTTCAATCTGATCCAAGGTTTGCTTTGCCAATCTTGCATAAGGAAGAACGGTTTTTACATTCACCACAAGGCGGTTCATTTCATTGAATTTCTTTATAGCATTCGGATCGCGCTTTCCTCCTACATCATATTGCTTAAGAATAAGGACAGGGAGTGTGTCTTTGCCTACTATTTGAGTATTGACAACAAATTTTCCGCTATCCTTTTGTGCAGATAAATGAGAAAATGAAAAGAGAAAGGAAAGGATAGCTATAAGACAATTCTTCAACATTATTTATTCATAATCCAACCTGTTCTTCTTCCAGTTTGAAACAGATTCAGTTGTATTATTAACAATTTTTATGTCAGATTTATTGTTCTCATTCATCAACTTTGCGCCAAGGAATGCAGCAATTATCTCCTCATCCATTGAAGAAGATTCCAAATCCTCCGGCTTGAAATAATTCTTTATAAAGTTAGTATCGAAGTTACCAGAAACAAACGCTTCATGCTTCATTACATACTTACAGAAGGGCAAAGTTGTTTCTATTCCTGATATTTTATACTCGTCAATTGCACGAATCATTCTTGAAATAGCTTCTTTCCTATCCTTACCATAAGTAATCAATTTTGCAATCATGTTATCATAGAAGATGGGTATTTCCATTCCCTCTTCAAAGCCATCATCAACTCTTACGCCTGCTCCTTTTGGGGTTTGATAAGTTGTTAATGTTCCGGTATCAGGGAGGAAGTTATTGGAAGGGTCTTCGGCACAAACACGTATCTCTATTGCATGACCAATTATCTTTAAATCACCTTGAGTAAAACTTAATTTCTCTCCTCGTGCAATCTTTATTTGTTCTTTTACCAAATCAATTCCTGTTATTAATTCTGTAACGGGATGCTCGACTTGCAATCTTGTATTCATCTCAAGAAAGAAGAAATCATGATTCTCATCCATCAAAAACTCAACGGTACCCGCACCAACATAATTGCAAGCTTTGGCAACCATAACGGCACATTCGCCCATTGCTTTTCTTTTATCAGGTGTGAGAACTGATGAAGGGGCTTCCTCAACAACCTTCTGATGTCGTCGTTGAATAGAACATTCTCTTTCAAAAAGATAAACAACGTTTCCATGAGTATCTCCCAAAACCTGTATCTCAATATGACGAGGAGAACCAACATAGCG
>Ga0207096_1205_pt1 | contig 10484 bp, 6 predicted proteins | sample Alteio_BWMinHeat_86_FD_153547 | JGI IMG/M metagenome (GOLD analysis project Ga0207096, IMG submission 153547) | Enriched cells from forest soil in Barre Woods Harvard Forest LTER site, Petersham, Massachusetts, United States -... | ecosystem: Environmental > Terrestrial > Soil > Temperate forest >...
GTCTGAAACGACTTCGACCGGAGAATTGAGAGCAGATTCGAACGGATTTTTGAAATCCATAACATTGAGAAGTTTTTCGACGACAAGGCGCGGTCTGTGAATGATTCGCGCTGTTTTGCCAGCCGCTTAAGGTTACGATTTAGGCATGCTTAAAAGAACCCTTTTCACAATTTTTCTATTCTCCTCGCACTTTGCCCTCGCCGCTCCAATTTCCTATGACAAAGAAACTCAAAGCACACTCAAGGACGGCTCGAAATTTACGATCTCGGCCGGATGGACATTCGATCCATCCTCGCAAAAGCTTGTAACCCCTGAGGGCGATCTCTTCATTTATCTCATTGAAAAACCTTTTGCGGGAAACGCCGAAGACTTGGCACTCAGTGCATGGAGGATGATCAACAAAGCCGTTCACCACACTGATGCTCTCGAAACTCGTGGAGCAAGGAAAACTCACCTGGGATACTCCCATCAAAACCGCATTGCCCGCATTTGAACTCGCAGATAAAGACATTACTGCCAAATTTCTCATCAAGCACGCGGCCTGCGCCTGCACCGGGATGCCTCGTCGAGACATGGAATTCGTTTTCGGCTCGAAAAGTGACTCCATCGACGATGCCCTCAACCAGCTTCACTCCATGAAACCCACCACTGGCTTTGGTGAAACTTTTCAATACTCCAATCACCTGGTCGCAGTGGGCGGCCTTGCTGGCGCCAATACGTACGGCAAAGGAACTGACTTATTCAGCAAATATGAAAACGCCATGAACGACCTCGTGTTCGCTCCTCTGGGAATGGTGGCCACTCGGGTGAAACCCAAAGCCACTGACAAGAATTTAGCGTCACCCCATGCCCATGAATTCGACGGCAAGATGGCTCCTATTCCACAGAAGATGGACGATATGGTTTATCCTGTAGCGCCCGCTGGCTCGATTTGGTCAAACGTGGATGATTTATCCAGATACGTGATGATGGAGCTCAGAAAAGGAAAGAATGAGAAGGGCCAATCGCTCTTTTCAGAAGAACAGATCCTAAAACGAAGAACCCCTGGAGTGAAGGTCGACGATCAAACTCACTATGGTCTCGGCCTGTTCATTGAAAACAACAAAGGCATTAACATCGTTCAACATGGGGGAAATACGATGGGATTCACTTCCGACATGCTCTTCTTGCCGGATCACAATGTGGGAATGGTGGTTTTGACCAATGCCAGTGGTGTGAACGGCTTCAGAAATGCATTGAAGCAAAAGCTGCTGGAAGTTCTCCTTGGGGCAAAGCCTATGTCAGCGGAAATGATTCAATCCTCTGCCAAAACCTACAAAGACATGGTTATGAAAACTCGGGAGCGGGTTTCGACGAAAAAAACCGATACACAGTGGATCAGTGACTATATCGGCCGTTTCAAAAACTCTGATCTGGGCGGGATTGAAATCAAAAAAACGAGCCACGGATTTGAGATCGCCAACCCGAGATGGACCAGCAAACTCGGATCGGCGAAGGAGCAAACAGGCGAAAAATTATTGTCTCTCACGAGTGCCCCATGGTCGGGCGCCGTCGAGCTTCGAGTTCAAAGAGAGCCGAAAAAGCTGATTCTTGACGATGCTCAGGTCAAATATGAATTCGTCGAGGAAAAATGAAATGGGGGAGAGAGTTTCATCCTTCTGAAACCTATTTCTCTACGTTGAAAGAACAGCGCGACACCGGCAATGACTCAACAAAAAATCCATAGGTGCTGGTGAATTTTAAATCTGGCTCTCCCTGGATGGTAATCGTCAGTTCTTCTACCAGCGACTTATCGCAGCGGGCATTGGAAACCTGGTAATAACGCTCCTTCACGAGGCGCCTAGCATCGGCGAGTCGCCAGTTCGGATTTGGCTGGTTTATTAAATGAGCAATCTTGTCGCAGCTTCCAGGCTTGTCGAAATGGGTAACAGAACTGATATTCGAAGAGATAAAACGCCGTCCGTTGGAGTCGGGATCGAACATAGGGTTGGGCACATCCATTTGGATCGTAGTATCTACCTCGAAACCACCCGCATGGCCTGGATCACAGCGAAGCTCATTGGCATTGAAACGAAACGAAATGGATTCGTCTCGCAACGTGAGATCAAAGGTGGAATTGGCCTGCGCCGTAACGCCGCTGAGACCGATCAGGAGAAGAGAAATAGTGCGAAACATGTGGACCTCAGTTGTTTAAACGAGAAGATCTTACGTGGTCGCGACATTGTGACTATTTTCAAGAAATAGAAAATAAGAAATGAAGATAAGTGAGATAAGGGAAATCTATGGCTGGAGATCCCCACCTAATCAACAGCAACGGGAAAAAGCAGCTGCTGCAGTTCGTCTATACTCCTCACACGCGACGCCCAGTTAGGAATTCTAATTTGGAAATTCAAGTTGCTGTAGCGATGCAGGATCGCTAATAGCATAAGCCTCGTACGCAAATGCTTATCTTCTCGAAACGATCGGTAACCGTAACCATCGAACAAGCCCGTCACTAGCCGAGGGTTTCCCTCGGCAAGAAACAAGCAAGGACCCAAGAAGTCATACTCGCGAAAGCCAATCATGGCATCGCCGAAATCAACCATGCCGCTGAGCCGCCAATTTCCCGGCGAGCCATCCACTAACAGATTAAATGGAGTATACTCACCAGTCAGAATTACCGAAGGCTGCGGCACAAGTAAGCTCTGTGTTCGCTCCACGAATCTGTCCAATTCGGAAAGAAACCAATCGGGCATCTTAAAGTGCTGGTGCCTAGCGCGGCACCGAGTTTTCTGTCCATCGAGGAAACTATTCCATTCCGGCTCGAGATCGGAAATTCCGGCGACAGGCAAAGCATGAACCTTCGCCATCACCGCACCAATTTCTCGAAGCAGACCCGCCTTTTCTGACTCCGAACACTGGGGCCAGACATCGTTCAAAGATAGTCCGGGAAGTTTAGTAAAGATCAGGTAGGCCCATTCGTCTTCTCGTTCACCCTGCGCGATCAGTTCTGGAATAGGAAAATCCAGCTTCTGCTCCCATAAGTGAGAAAGCACCCGTCTTTCGCCTTCCCACTGATGCCGGAGAAATTTCGGAAATATTTTTACGATAAAACGGTCGGAAATCGAAGCGACTAAGTTCGAGGAATTTTCGAATGCATGAAATTTGTCGAAGGGAATGCGGTGTCCCTGGCAGATCTCCTGAACGGCAGGCATCCATAGCTTCGACTGGAGCCTGTAGGTCTCGTCGTAGTCGTTTGGGTCAGTGATATTGGGCAGTCTCACAATACGATTTCCTAATTCCCGGTTACAGAAGAGCTATAGCACACCTCCAAAGTTCGACTCGCGTGGTGGGCGCTTACATGAAATTAGTCAGTTCCCATTCTCCTGCAAATACTTCAATAAAGTAGCCCTTTCCTCAGGCGTGAGCGCGCCACCAAGGGGCATGCGCTCCGCAGGCAACGCTTGCTCGGAGGTACGATACGCCACTTCTTCAAAAAAACTGCCATGAGGATAACCCTCTCTCTGCAAATGCATTTTGAGCCGTGCTTTATTATCGAAAGGTATATGCGGGGCCTGTAACCCCGTTGCCATATGGCAAGAAACGCATTTCTGCAAAACTTGTGGCTGGGCCGCTAACCGGGTTTCCTTTTCCACGGTAGGCAAAGGAATATTCGCCAAGTTTATACGGCTACGTTCCGCCAGGACATTGCACTGGGTTATGTGAGCCTGGCCGTAATTGAATCCATTCAGATCACGCGAATCAAAGGTGAAAAGGTCTCGCAAATCGGGATCGTCCTTTACAAGCGCATAGTCCAGCCCCGGTGCCACGGCTTGGGGTGTAGTGGTGGTTGGGTTCATAGATCGATAGTCGGCATAGAAATCGTCGATGAAAATTCCGCGACTCGAAAAGATGTTATAAAAATCCGTTTGTCCAAAGCCGTCATTCCGCGCGTCGATTTTAGGAAACCCCGCTGGCAAAAATCCCGTTAGATCTTTGCATGCGGTAGTACCCACGACAAAATACTTGTAGGCGTCGAAATACGGGATCGTCTTCATGAGACGAAGCATCCGTAAATAGTTCAGCACATAAAGTCTTTGCGTCAGATCTGAGTTGTGACTGGTTGGGTTGTTTTCCGATTGCGAATACCCCTCTAGAACTTTCGTCAGATGCCGATATCGCGGATGATTGGGAAAATCGTTCTTCAGAGTTTCACGGTATTTCTCTATAGACGGAAAATTTCCATCCAGATTATTTCTGTCTTCGTCGCCGAGAAAAGCTCCCTGCCAGTTCGGATAATGCCCCCAATTAGGGCGGGGATCGCTTGTGTGGCAAGCAAGGCATTTTGCGGGATTTCGCGGAGAAATTTCAGGCCTGGTGAGGGAGTTCAAGGGGTGGCCATCCGTCCCTAGTTCCGGAAATCGGATTTCGTAAAAATCGAACGTGGCGTCTTGATTGCGAAACTGAATAGCCTCCAGGCTATCGTAGTCCTTTTGACTGGGATCGCCGTTGAAAGCCAAAATCAGCTTTGCGTCTTTCCCAAAGAGGATCACCCGCGGAAACTGCACGCTAGCGCCCTGCAGACTGCGGCTTTTCATCATGAGGGTGAAGTCTGCGCGGTCATCAGCGGACAGGTAAGGAAGAAGCTCAGCGATGGATTTGATATTCTTGTCGCGTAGGATGCCGGCGAGATCTTCAATGGTTTGCGAATAGGCGGGGCAAGCAAGAAATGTTGAAACGCCAAAGGCAAACAGCGTTTTAACTAAAAATCTCATCGATCCATTCTAACCGGTTGAAACCACACCGAAGTGTGGTGGGCGCTGCAGGGGTCGAACCTGCGACATCCACCTTGTAAGGGTGGCGCTCTGCCAACTGAGCTAAGCGCCCGAACCGGAATGAATCACCGTTGATACCAATGGAGGCCTCAGTCGTCAATAAATCCGATCGATACCTGCCATATATGCACCGCTTCATTCGCAAATTTACCGGCCGTCCGCCTTGCGAATCATCCCCATCCCCCTACAATCGACTAAGTGAACAGCAAAACCATCGCGGCCTGGCTCTTCTTCTTTGCTCTCGGGCTTGGGATCGGCACTTATGCCCACAGTCCCCAATCGGGCTCGGAATCGCCCCTAAACCCCGACCTACGCCAAAAACTGCAAAACTTGGCCAACGTCGACCTTGAGGACTACTACCGCCTCAAGAACTCTGAAGAAAAATTCCTCAAGGCCGATGAAATCTTGGGCAAGATCATGACGATCTTCCTCGCCGACCTTGGCCTTCACATGTCCCAAGGCGCGGTCAGCGCCTCCCATGAAAAATTCGTCCCGGCTCCGACTTCGAAAAGTCCTGATCCACTTCCGGCGAGACCCAATGTCCCCGTCCCAATGGCAAAAGCAGAAACCCCCAAGCCGAATGCTTTACAGCTAAATCAAAAGGCCGAGGCAAAACTCGCGGCCGTGCGTGACGACCGCGATGTTCCTTCCCTCCTTCGTCAAACGCAGATCGAAAATCTCGACGAGGCTCTCAGATCGACTAAGATTTTCGCCAACCGCACCGAGACCGCCTCTTCCCTGAACGGATCCTTTGGCGGCAGGGGCAACCTGCACTACGAAAATCAGGATCATCTCTGGGACGTTTCGATCACCGTCAAAGCCAGCATGTCAGCGAGCGAACTTAATGGGTGGTATAAGCTCGAACTCTCCGAGAATGGGCATTCTTTCAGCACCTCCAACGGCAGCGGGCGCGTTCCCTTCAAGGAATTTGAGAGGGGCAGCCAGGCAGTGTTTATGGAGGCCGGAGATAAAATTCAGATCCAGTTTTACTACTTGAAAGAACTCGATCAAGTCGCCTGTAATATCTATCGGCGAAGCACTCAAGATCTGCCTTATGCGCTTATCGGCACGGCAGTCCTCAAGAGAATCTGACCTAAAGACCGCCTAGGTCCGTCATAATCGCCCGCTAGCGCACTAAATAATGGAAATTGAGCGCGCTTCTGATAGCCCTCGCAGCGAAAAAAGGCTATAAGTTCAAGCTTCCAACAAGACAAGGCTTCAAGGAGCTGCTCCACTGCAGCGACAACAAAATTATTATGAATATCCGTAACATCGCCATTATCGCCCACGTAGACCACGGTAAAACCACGCTCGTAGACCAGCTTTTGCGTCAATCCGGAACATTTCGTGACAACGAAGTGACCGCCGAACGCATGATGGACAGCATGGACCAGGAGCGCGAACGCGGCATCACGATCGAAGCCAAGAACGCGGCTTATCACTGGAAGGACACGAAAGTTAACATCGTGGACACCCCTGGCCACGCCGACTTCGGCGGCGAAGTGGAACGGATTCTCACCATGGTCGACGGCTGCCTCCTTCTCGTGGACGCTTCCGAGGGCCCCCTCCCCCAAACACGTTTCGTTTTGAACAAAGCCCTCCAGCACGGCATCAAAGTGATTGTCGTTATTAACAAGATCGACCGCCCCGATTCGCGCGTAACCGAAGTGGAAAACGAAATTTTCGATCTCTTCATCGATCTCGGCGCCGACGAAGGCCAGATGAATTACGAAACGATCTACGCCATCGCCCGTAACGGCCTGGCTACCACGCAGCGCCCGGTGGATCATAAGGACGCGCTGAGCTTCAAGGGCACCCTCGAGCCTCTCTTCGACGCCATCACGCGCATCGTTCCGCCGCCTCGCGTGGAGCCCGAAAAGCCCCTCGCCCTCATGGTGAGCAATCTTTCCCACTCCGATTTCCTCGGCCGTATCTGCGTAGGACGCGTACAGCAGGGCTCGATCAAAGTTGGACAGCCTATCGCCATCCTGGGCAAAGACGGCAAACGGACCACCGCCCGCGTGCAGGAACTCATGACCTACCAGGGCATGAAGCAAATTAAGGCCGAAGTGATGTACGCCGGCGACATCGCCGCGATCGCCGGTGTGGAAGCTGTGGACATCGGCGACACGCTCGCCGCCATCGACAACATGACTCCACTCAAGCGCATCGAAGTGGATCCGCCCGCCGTAAACATGGGATTCCTTGTGAATTCCTCCCCGATGGCAGGACGCGAAGGAAAAGTTCTGCTTTCCCGCGAATTGATGGAACGCTTGAATAAAGAAGCTCGCCGCAATCCCGCGATTCGCGTGGAGCCCACGAACTCACCCGACGAATTCCTCGTTTCCGGCCGCGGTGAATTGCAGCTAGCCGTGATCGTGGAAGCGATCCGCCGCGAAGGTTTCGAAGTGGCCGTGGGGAAACCGAAGGCCGTGCTCACCAAAATCGATGGCGTGGTTTGCGAGCCAATCGAAAAGACCTACGTAGACGTGCCGGAAGAACATTTCGGCGTGGTGAACGAGATGCTTCACCTGCGCAAAGGCCGGATGCTGAACATGATCAACAAAGGCTCGGGCCGGGTGAACCTCGAGTTCGAAATCCCGTCGCGTGGCCTGATCGGTATCCGCTCGCACTTTCTCACCGCCACGCGCGGTACGGGAATTCTGAATACGATTTTCCACGGTTATGAGCCCTTCAAGGGCGATATCTCCGAGCGCCAGAATGGCGCCATGGTGGCTGACCGCACCGGCGATACTGTTCCTTACGGCCTCTTCCACCTGGAACCTCGTGGAACGCTGTTTATCGGTGCCGGCGTGGAAGTTTACGAAGGCATGGTGATCGGGGAAAATGCCCGCGACACCGACCTCTGGGTAAACGCCATCAAGACCAAGAAGCTCACGAATATGCGCGCTTCGGGCACCGACGAAGCGACCACGCTCTCCACCCCGCGGCTCATGACACTTGAGAAATCTCTCGAGTGGATCCGCGACGACGAGATCGTGGAAGTAACTCCCAAGAACGTGCGCATCCGAAAACGGAAGCTCAAGAATCCTACCTAGGACAGTTCCGTAAAAATAAGAAAGGCGCGATCCTCACGGACCGCGCCTTTTTAACGCACTAGCGACACAAAAAGTAGCCGGACACTAATGGGCGACGCTGGGTGCGCCTCCCTTGCCTTCGTTCTTCTTCTTGGCGAGCTCAGCTTGCTGCGCCTTCTCGGCCTCGATCACGTCCTTGGGTTTCATGAAGTTGGCAGCGTCGGGCACTTCGAGAGCCAAACGGAGCACTTCATCGGCGTGGGTGACCGGATAGATCGAGAGGCCGTCCAAAATCTCTTTCGAGATCTTGATCAGGTCTTTCTCGTTCTCCTTCGGAATGATCACCGTATCCGCCCCGCCCAAGCGAGCCGCGATCAGCTTTTCCTTCAAGCCGCCGATCGGTAGCACGCGCCCGCGCAGTGTGATTTCCCCGGTCATCGCCACGTTCCGTTTTACGGGAACCCGCATGAAGGCCGAAGTGAGTGCCGTAGCCAGCGTGATTCCTGCAGACGGACCATCCTTCGGCGTCGCGCCTTCCGGCACGTGCAGGTGGATGTCGATCTTGTCGTAGAAATCCGGAGCCAGGCCGAACATCGCGGAACGTAATCGCACGTAGCTCATCGCTGCCTGCGCACTTTCCTGCATGACGTCGCCGAGTTTGCCGGTGATCTTGAGGTTGCCCTTGCCCGGTAGCACCGCTACCTCGATCTGCAAGAGGTCGCCCCCGGATTCCGTCCACGCCAAACCGTTCGCCAAACCGATTTCGGAAGCCTCATCGGTTTTGGAGATCGAATAGCGCGGTACTCCCAGGTACTTCTCGAGAAGCTTGGTTGTGACGGTGATCTTCTCACTCGAAGCGTCGACAACCTTGCCCTTCTTGGCCTTTTTGCCGTCTTTGAGCGAAGCCGCCTGACCGGATTTTCCCATTTTCCGCACGATCTGGTGGGCCACCTTGCGGCAGAGGCCAGCGAGCTCTCGCTCGAGGTTCCGCACGCCGGCTTCCCGGGTATACCCGAGAACCAGGTCTCTCATCGTTTCGTCGGGAATGATCAGCTGGCCCTTCGCCAATCCGTGCAGCTCGGTCTGCTTCGGCAAGAGGTACTTATGGCCGATGTGCTGCTTCTCATTCATGGTGTAGCCCGGGATGGTGATCACTTCCATCCGATCCAGCAAGGGACGCGGGATCTGGTGGAGAGAGTTCGCCGTCAGGATGAACATCACCTTCGAGAGGTCGAATTCGACTTCGAGGTAATGGTCCATGAAGCTCGCGTTCTGTTCGGGATCGAGCACCTCGAGCAGGGCCGACGCGGGATCGCCGCGGAAGTCGTTGCTCATCTTGTCGATCTCGTCGAGGAGGAATACAGGGTTCGCCGATCCGGCCTTCTTCAAGGACTGGATCAACTTACCCGGGAGAGCTCCCACATAAGTACGCCGGTGACCGCGGATCTCCGCTTCATCTCTCACGCCACCGAGGGAGGCGCGCACGAAGTGCTTGCCTACCGCGCGGGCGATCGAGCGGGCGAGGGAGGTTTTTCCCACGCCGGGAGGGCCGGCCAGGCAAAGGATCGAACCCTTGGAATTCTTGGTCAGCGTGCGAACCGATAGATATTCCAAAATGCGCTCGCGCACTTCATCGAGGCCGTAGTGATCCTCTTTCAAGATATTGTCGGCGTGGTCGAGGTCCCAATGGTCCTCGGTGTATTCGCCCCACGGCAGAGTGAGAATCCAGTCGATATAATTCCGAACCACGGTGGCTTCGGCGCTCATCGGGCTCATCATCTTGAGCTTGCGGAACTCTTTGTTGATCTTGTCACGAGCTTCTTTCGAGAGTTTTTTCGTCTCGATTTTCTTCTCGATCTCCGCGAGCTCCACCTTGAATTCGTCCTTCTCGCCGAGCTCCTTCTGGATCGCGTTCATCTGCTCGTTGAGGTAGTACTCCTTCTGGTTGCGCTCCATCTGTTTCTTCACGCGCGAGCGGATCTTCCTCTCCACTTGGAGAATCTCGATCTCTCCCTGCATGAGGGAGAGGATGCGCTCCAAACGCTCTGCGGTATCTACGATCTCAAGGATTTTCTGCTTCTCCTCGATCTTGAGCGTGAGGTGAGCTACCACCACATCCGCAAGCCGCGAAGGCTCAGGGATGCCGTTGATGTTCATCACCACTTCCGGCGGAATACGCTTATTGAACTTCACGTATTCTTCGAAGGTGTTCTTCACGCCACGGAGTAGAGCCTCCTGGCGCACGGGATCTTCCTGGAGGTTGCCCAGTTCCTGAACAGCGCACTGAATGAACTGGTCGTTCGGGATATAGTCGACGATCTTCGCGCGGCGTTTCCCCTCGACAAGCACCTTTACGGTATTGTCAGGCAGCTTCACCAGCTGGATGATCGTGCCCATGGTGCCTATTTCATATAGGTCACTTTCCCCGGGGTTCACTACCGAAGCATCCTTCTGCGCGCACAGGAAAAGATCCAGCTTGTGCGTGATGGCTGCTTCGAGTGCTGCGATGGACTTCTCCCGCCCTACGAACAGAGGCACCACCATATGCGGGAAAATGATCACTTCCCGCAAAGGCAACATCGGCACCACTACCCGGGCTCCTTCTGAGCCGCTCGACTTCTTCCGCTCCTTG
>Ga0207096_1116_pt1 | contig 10436 bp, 11 predicted proteins | sample Alteio_BWMinHeat_86_FD_153547 | JGI IMG/M metagenome (GOLD analysis project Ga0207096, IMG submission 153547) | Enriched cells from forest soil in Barre Woods Harvard Forest LTER site, Petersham, Massachusetts, United States -... | ecosystem: Environmental > Terrestrial > Soil > Temperate forest >...
AATATGCGGCGCTTGTCGGCCAATTGGATTTGCTCGTAACTAACGATACGGGACCGGCCCACATTGCCGCCGCAATGGGCACCCCGCAAATCGTCATTTACGGCCCAACCACGGTGGAGCGATTCGGGCCGTTTGGAAACAAGACGATCGCTCTGCAAAAACTCAATCGATGCGATTATTACGCTGGCCATTGCGAGGGCAGAACGGCCGGGCTAGCCCAGTGCGATCGAAGGTGCATTAAGCGCATCACTGTGGACGAGGTATCGACAGCGTCCGAAGCATTTGCAATTGAAATCTGAGCTTTCTCCGGAGTGGCATTGTGTGGCCCTTCGATTGCAACGTGAGCGAACGCTCATAAGTGCTTCGGGCTAATTCCCTTTCATTCGACTTGCGATAGTTGTTCGCCAAATCGTAAAGCCGCCGCATCATGCCATATCGCGCCTTCGCTTTGTATTTCTCCGGGACGTAGTCCAAAACGCGCTCGTAAGCTTCGATTTCCCTCTGCAGACGCAGCCGATCGCTTTGGCTCGCCCAAATGTTGGTCGCGTGAACGCGATACGTTGCGAGCACTTCGTCGAGGAACGCGATCTTTCCGCCTGCGCTGAGCACCATCACATGCAGAGGCCAATCATAGGTCCACACTGTGGTGTACCAATCGGGAAATTCGGGCAATGCAGAGCGGCGATACATCGTGCTCAGGCTGGGCACGAAATTCGTCACAAGCAGATGCTCCAAAGTCGGTTCCGGCACCGGGTCACCCGGGATCACGTGCGAGGCGCGCCCATCCTCATAAAGCACACTTGCGCGGTGAAAGCCCAGCACATATTCGGGATCGGACTCCATGAGGGCAACTTGCATCGCCAGCTTATGCGGCGATGTCCAGAAATCGTCGCTATCTAAAATCGCAATGTATTCACCTTGGCAGTGCCGAATCGTTTCGATGTTGTTTCTTTGCATGCCAAGGTTCTTTTCGCGAAACAAGGGCCGCACGATGTTTGGATAACGTTCTGCGTATGAACGAATGATCTCTGTCGTGGCATCAGTGGAACAATCCTCGCCAACCACAACTTCGAAAGGAAAACTGGTTTTTTGCCTGATCGCGCTTTCGAGCGCCTGGCCCACATATCGCTCGTGATTGCGCGCCAGCATGACCACACTTACCTTCACCCGCTCACCTTAATCCATTCGCTGGGATAAACGTCGTTTAAGTTGAGGTTTGGATCTCGCATCCATCTTTCCGGCCCTAACACCAGTTTGTTCGCACTTATACTCAGCCATGCCCCCCACCAGCTAAAAGAGCTGTTGGCGATGATGAAGTGCTTACATTGCGTCATGAGCCGAAGATCTTCATGGCCTTTCTCCGGAGGATTATGCCGCACTATGCAGGTTGGCACTCCTAGGTCGAGGTTCTCTTCCGCCCAATCGGGATCATCGCTGAATACGAAAGCGCTGGCCCGACCTACCCTTTCCAGAAGTACTCTCATTGACTCTCGATAATAGGCGGGGCTGCACGTTCCATGACGGGCATTTGTTTTAGCATCGCTCACGTAGTCACCGCGGCGAACGTGAATCGCGCTGGCATTTGGTGAATTGGCAATTAGGTCGACGAAACTCTCGTTCTCAGGTGAAGGCGGCGTCCTAAATGCGAACTCGGCCCGAACTTCGCGTTCGATCGATTTGAAGTACCTTTCAGATTGGAAATACCCCTCTAGATACACGGGATCGGGCAGACTAAGTACGCGCGGATCAAAATCCAGCGATAGATTGCGATAGTGAGTGCGTTTCTTTTCCAGAGAGGGCCGCATGAACTTAGGGAGCGATTTTAACCTACGGTTACGTAGTTTCTTAATGTCCTCCCGAGCCGCCGCCGCAGCGGTTATGTTTAGATGGGCCAGCCCATATTTGTGAAGGCTATATCGACCTTCAAACGGAGTCAAATCGAGTTCGTAGGATACGCCTAGTCGCCGCGCCGTCGCAAGGCCGGCAGCATATTGGAACATCTGATTGCCTAAACCGCCGATAATCTCGCTGATAACCACTTCACATTAAGCAGGCAGCGATAGCCGCGAGGTCGTCTTCGGTGAGCTCGGGATAATTCCCCACATAAAATCCGCACCCGTGAATGTCGTCTGCATTCGGTAAATCGCGGTGTTCGCGCACATACTTCTTATAAAACGGCTGCCGCTGCATGTTGCCGGCAATAATTGGCCGGCATTCAATCCCTGCCTTTGCGAGGCGCTCCAAATACTTCGGCCGCAGCTTCGCTTCCCGACACAGCATCGGAAAGGCGAAGCTCGAAAGCTTGGTTTGATACTTGGGTTTTGGCAACCTCAATTCGTTATTCTTCGAAACCGCATCAGCCAATCGTTTGTAATTCTCGAATCGCCTTTCAATACTTTCAGGCAGGAACCGAAGCTGCACTTGTCCTAGGAATCCCGTGATTTCGGTCGGCCGAAGATTATAAGCGAGGTCATAAAATGTGTAGCTCGCGGTGAACTCGTCTGCTACCTCGTAGGTACGGCGCAGTGCGGCTTTGTCATCTTGGCTCAGGTTCCTATCCCAACCGTTCGCACGCACAATCCGCAGCATGCGATCGAGCTCAGGGTCCGAGGTACACACCATGCCGCCCTCGATGGTGGACATATGATGGGCAACAAAAAAGGAAAAAGTTGAAGCGACTCCGAAATTTCCTGCCTTGCCCTCACGCAGTTCGGACCCGAGCGATTCGCAGTTATCTTCAATAAGGACGATGCCTCGCTCTTGGCAAATCTCGCGAATACGATCAAGATCGCCGGTAAAGCCGAGCACGTTGGTGAGGAAAAACGCTTTCAGATCGTTCTGCTCAAGTGCTTCAAGGAAGTTCCCTGATTCCGCGTTGAGCGTCTCCAATTCGCAATCCACCGGAACCGGCATGAGGCCGAGCTCAATAATCGGCATCACGTTGGTAGACCACGTCACCGCAGTAAAACCCACCTTGTCTTCATCCGTTAGGCGGCCCAAGTTCTTCAGCGCCCGCAGCAAGGCTAGGTTTGCACTTCCGCCGCTATTGAACAGCACCGCGTGCACACGCTCCTGATATTGCGCGAATTGCTTTTCAAACTCGGCGCACTGCTCACCCATGCTAAGTCGAGGGGCTTCCAAGATGAAGTGCGCTAATTCTTTGCGCGTCGCTTTCTCTTCGATGAATGCGTAGCGCATAAGCGGCACGCTATACGGCATTGCCAACTCTCACTCGCTGAAATGTCTTAACAAGCTCGGCTATGCCGTCCTGCAGGTTGCGTTTCGGCGCCCAGCCGAGCGCACGCAGGCGGCTGACATCGAGAAGCTTGCGCGCCATGCCTTCCGGCATGGCTGGGTGCCACTTCAAGTCGCCGGCGTAACCAACTTCATCCGCAACCATTTCCGCCAACTCTAAAATGCTCGCGTCTTCGCCGGACCCAACATTAATGATCTCTTGCGAATGATAGCGCGCGACCAAGAATAGAAGGGCGTCTGCAAAGTCATCCACGTGCAAGAGCTCTCGACGCGCCTTGCCGGTTCCCCATAGCGCTACACTTGGCAGGTGATGTTCCTTTGCCTCCACAAACTTCCTCACCAGCGCGGCAAGCACGTGCGAGTATTCGGGATCGAAGGAATTATCCGGACCGTAAAGATTGCATGGAATGGGACAAAGCGCTCTAAACCGCTTTGCGGATGCAAGATACTGCGCCAGCCGGATCCCGGCAATCTTTGCCAGCGCATAACCTTCGTTGGTCGGCTCGAGTCGGCCGCTGAGTAGATATTCTTCTTTCATGGGCTGAAGGCATCCGCGCGGATAAATGCACGAGCTGCCAATCATCACCATCAGCTCGCACCCATTTGCCGCCGCCGAGTTGAGAACATTGCTTTCAATCATCAAATTCTCATAAAGAAACTCGGCTGGAAAATCGATATTCGCCTTTATTCCGCCCACTTTAGCGGCGGCAAGAAAAACGATTTGTGGGCGATTTTGTGCAAAGAACTGTTGAGCCGCGGCCTGATTGGTAAGATCAACGCGAGCACGCTGCACCGTCATCAGTTCGTCATATCCTTGCGCTCTTAGCGCGCGGACGATGGCTTTGCCAACCATGCCCTCATGGCCGGCAACGTAGATTCTCGATTGCGGAGTCATCTCGCTCCCGTAGCAATTAGGGCTTCGTTCTTGGCGCGCTGCAAATCGCTGTTCACCATCAGCTCAACAAGCTCGTCAAAGGTTGTCTTTGGTGTCCAGCCGAGTTTCTGCCTCGCCTTCGAAGGATCGCCGGTAAGCAATTCGATCTCGGCCGGCCGGAAGTACCGCGGGTCAACCGCCAGAAGTGTTTTGCCGGTGCGAGTGTCAACTGCCTTCTCGCTCACGCCGCTACCCTCCCACTCAATTCTCAGTTCGAGCAGTTTACACGCGCGCTCGACGAAATCTCGCACACTATGGCTCTTGCCAGTTGCGATCACGAAATCTTCCGGCTCGCACTGCTGGAGCATCAGCCACATCGCTTCCACGTAATCCTTCGCATACCCCCAATCGCGCTTGGCATCCAAATTGCCTAGATAAATCGTTTGCTCGAGCCCATACTTCACCCGCGAAAGACCGCGCGTGATTTTGCGCGTGACAAATGTTTCGCCTCGGCGCGGCGATTCGTGGTTGAATAAGATGCCGTTGCAAGCAAACAAACCGTAGCTCTCGCGGTAATTCACAGTAATCCAATACGCAAACACTTTCGCGCAGCCGTAGGGCGAACGCGGATGAAACGGCGTATGCTCATTGTGCGGCTTGCCCGAAACGGTGCCAAACATTTCGCTGCTAGAAGCTTGATAGAACTTTGATTTCACGCCCGTTTCGCGTATCGCATCAAGCAACCGCACAGTGCCTTGCCCCGTAACGTCAACCGTGTACTCGGGAATGTCGAAACTCACTCGCACGTGGCTTTGCGCGCCAAGATGGTAAATCTCATCCGGGTTGACCTTCTCCAGCACTCGGTTGAGGCTGCTCGAATCGCTCAGGTCTGCGTAGTGGAGGAAAAGCCGCGCATTCGGATCATGCGGATCACGAAAGATGTGGTCAATGCGCTCGGTATTAAAGGTTGAGCTGCGTCGGATAATGCCGTGTACTTCGTAGCCATTCTCGAGCAACAGCTCAGCAAGGTAGGAGCCATCCTGCCCGGTGATTCCGGTAATGAGTGCGGTTTTGGGCATCTTTTTGGAAGGATACTAGAGAAGTGAAGTCGATGCGGCATATGTTTGGGTCCAAGACCGAAAAGGAACTCGCCCTGCGCAACTGGTTCCGCGATCGCGGCGATGAAACGCTGCGTCTGGAGTATCCGCTTAGTGAAGATTCGGTGGTAATAGACGCAGGAGGATATGAGGGCGCTTGGGCCGCGCAGATAGCCCAGCGCTACGGCTGCACGATCTTAATTTTTGAACCGGTGCATGCTTTCGCGCAGGAGATTCGTAATCGATTTGTCGATAATCCTAAGATTCACATATATGAGCTCGCGCTTGGAGGCGAGGAAGGCTTCGCTGACATTCATATCGCCAAAGATGGCTCTTCGGTCCATACCGGCAAAGGGGATACCGAACCGATCCATGTGGTAGATGCCTCGCAATTCTTGCAAGACCTGGACGTTGCGAGGATCGATCTCGTGAAGGTTAATATCGAAGGTGGCGAATATGATTTACTGCCAAATCTGTTCCACTCAAAATACATTCAGCTAATTCGAGACCTTCAGATTCAATTTCACGATTTCGTACCGCAGGCAGCGGAGAAGGCGGAAGCGGCTCGCGATTTGCTGCGCCGAACTCATCAACTCACCTGGCAATATCCGTTCGTGTGGGAGAACTGGCGCCTGCGTTAAGGCGATGAGAACGCCGGCAGCTTGGAGAAATGGTTTTTTCCATATCCAGTCCTCGGGCGTGCGGAATTCCGACACGCGCGATAGATTGGCTTGAATTGCGCCCAGCCGCGATTCGTAGTCGTTTGGCCCCGCTTTATCAACGAGACTGCGTAACTCTCGCATGTTTCGGAATGGAATAATCCCTTTCTCATCAAAGAACTCGCCAATGTTCGGGCATCCCCAATAAATTGGAACCGTTCCGGTGGCGAAGCAGTCCACGAGTTTCTCCGTGAAATAGTTAGGCTCGCGTATGTTCTCAATCACCATCGAGTATCGGTAACGCGCAAGCCCTTCCAATTTGCTTTCGACTGGTTGATATCCTCGACCAAAAACCTCTAGTCGAGCGCCCATCGCTGAAATGACTTTGTGTCGCAACTTGTGCCCGACGGTTTGTCGCTTTGCCGACGCAATGATAGAAACGTCGCGTTGCTTGGCATAAATCCTGCATTCCTCCGGCGCGATCCAACATCCGCCAAATGGATAAAACTGATATTTGCCCCCTCGCTTCAGCAGTTTGACATCGTGCGTAAGAATGAGATTGAATTCTTTCTCGATCTCAAGAACTTGCTGATACACCTTAGGCGCGATGGCGCGTGATTCCAGCAGAAGCGCAATCTTGAAACAAGACGGACTAGACGCGGCGCAACCAAGCTCGCAATCGGTAAACACAACTGGCCCAGTGAAACGCTCGCTTCCGTCTCGATCCCATTTGAAATAGCGCGGATACCAAGGGTAATCGCCACTGCCAATCGCATTCGAATGAGCGAACGATTGATCGCAGATTTTGATCCTGCGTGACGGCTCTGCGCTCAAGCAAGCACCCTTTCGTAAACCTGTGCTAATCGGCGAGTAACGACATCCCAACGATATTGATTCAGAAAGTGCTGCGCCTGGGTGCAGTCCTGTTTGCCTCTCTCGAAGGCCACTAGGGTCGCCCTACGAATCCCACCCACATCATCCGGATTTACATATTCCGCATGAAGGCCGTAAATCTCATCTCCGCCCCACCGATCCCCCAGCACGAGACTGCAACCGGCCACTTCCGCTTCCATTGCCGACAGGCAAAATGTTTCGTAATACGAAGGCAAGCTGAACGCGTCGGCCGCCGCGTAAGCACTTGGCAGAAGGTCGGATTCATGCGGAATGCCTTCGACAAGTCTCACATTGCCATCAGCTTCTTGCTTGCACCGGAGGTAGTTCTCTTGGTCCACCACGTTTCCAGCGATCACCAGACTGACGCCGGTGCCATTCATGGCGCGGATTAGGTTGAGGCGGTTCTTGCCTGAAGTGAACGCTCCGGTGGACAACACATACTTCGCGGTAATGCCATATCGAGTACGAAACAACAAAGGGTCGCCGGTCGCAAAGCGCTCGTCCACCCCATGGGGGATAATTTCAAAATGATTCGCTCGAATTCCGAAATACCCGCTCACGCGGTTCTTTTCTCTGTTCGTCTGCACCACCAGCCGAGAAGCATTCTTGAGCAACTCATATTGGGACCGTGGAAATCGACGCGCGAGCCGGTGACGATAAGCCCGCAGCCGCGTCTGCGTGGCGCTTCGGCCGGTCGAAAAAATTGGCGAACACACATAGCGTTTGCCTTTGCCCAACGCGATCGAAGCCGTGCTCCAGTGCGAATCGTAGCAGCCGAAGAAATGCACAATATCGCCCAGGGCGCGAGTGTGAGGCGTAAGGATCTCCACCTTGCAGCCAAGCTTCTCAAGCTCCGCTTTCGTGCGTTCGATCATCAGCTCCGCACCCCCGCGAAAGAGGTTGCCGTCGGGTCGCATCACGAACGTAACGTTCACTGCTTCAGATTACTAGGGCGCGCCCCTGAGTCAACTCTGTCCGCGTCTAGGTATCGTGACCTTGATGCGATTCCCTAGAACCTGTGTTTTTGCTCTAACATTCCTCGCCGCTTCCGTGGCCTTAGCCGGCGGTACCCGGGAAGGAAAAGGCGGATGGATTATCGTCCGTCTCCAAGGCGATCCGCACGAGATTGGCTTCCAACACGGCGCGCTTCTTGCTCACGAAATCGCAGATGCACTCGCCGCCGAAAAGCTGGAGAGTGCCGGCCCTAAGGACTGGACCTGGTATCGCGAAACCGCTCATCGCATGTTCTGGCCAAAGCTCGACAAGGAATATCAAGACGAGATTAGCGCCATCGCCGAAGGCGCCCGCTCCAAAGGCTCGCAGGTTGATGCCGATGATATTCTTGCGTTGAACAGCACAATCGAGCTGGGCGGCTATTATCTTCCCTATCTCCAAGCCAAGGAGAAACGTGCCGCAATCGTCAGCCATGCGCCTGAATCGTGCAGCGCGTTCGTGGCCACCGGTTCGGAAACCGCTGATGGCAAAGTGGTGATGGGTCACAATTTTTGGTGGAGTTATTTAACTGGCGAAAGATGGAACGTGATCTTCGACATTAAGCCAACCAAGGGCCACGAGTTCATGATGGATGCGATGCCGGGTCTTATTGAAAGCGGAAGCGATTGGGCGCTAAACAATGCGGGCATCGCATTTTGCGAAACGACGATTAGCGGGTTCGCCGGATTTGATGAAAGCGGAGTGCCAGAATTCCAGCGAATGCGAAAGGCAATCCAATATTCTGAATCTCTCGATGACGTGGCTCGGATTTTCGCCGCCGGCAACAACGGTGGTTACGCAAACACATGGCTCATGGCTGACGCCAACACGCAGGAAATCGGCAAACTCGAGTTAGGTCTTAGAAATGTAATCTTTAGCCGTTGCAGAGATGGCTATTACTTCGGCGCAAACTTTCCCGAAGATCCTAAACTCATGGTCGAAGAAGCACCCGGCTATAGGGGCTCGAGCGAAGGCCGAAAGAAGCGATGGCGCGAACACCTGGATGGCGACAAGGGCAAAGTTAGTGCGGAGATTGCGAAGGCTTACTTAGGCGACTCCTATGATGAGGACACTCACCAAAACGATGGTCACGGCGGCGCACTCTGCGGCAAGGGCGGCATGGGAGGAGCTATCAACGCCAAAGTGCTCACCGCAGACATGGCACATCGAATGCAATTCTGGGCGCGCATGGGCGTGCCCGATGGAACCGTCTTGACCTTTGCCAATATGCCGGAGGCCAAAAGGCTACTGCCGATACTGCACGATGTGCAGCCAAACGATTGGGTTGTTATAGCCGGGACTGGTTAAGCTCTTTTCTTCCGCTTCGTTTTAGGGTTATTCGCCGGTGGTCTCGCGCCAACGGGGCCAGCCTTCGGCCTTCGCCTGGTCGTCTTTTGCGTGGCGTCCGCTTCCGTTTGGGTGCTGTTCGTTGCAGATCCGCGTCCATCGCGTGCGGCTCTCTCTCGATCGTAACGCTCAACTTCGTCCGCCATCTGCGTCACGCGCGCACCGGCTTCGCTCAGTTTCTTGCCCGTCCATCTTACGATCGGCCGGAATTTCTTCACGACAATCGGTACCGCAGCTACCGCCAGAACAATCAGCCCGGCTCTTCCGGGAGGAATTACAACTCTTCCCATACATAAGGAAGACTTGGTGGCGAAGATGGGGGTTTCAAAATTTGGCAATTGGGCCCATTTGTGTCCATCAACTCGGACACGGTCATCCTCCGTAAACAGCAAAGAAAGAAGGCCGGAAAGCCGGCCTCCTTTTCAAGACAGAGATCGTTGCTTACGGAAGGACGTGGGCGATCGGGGTCGTGACTGTGCACGTAGGATTCGTGCTCAAGTCGTTGATCGCGTACGTTCCGCCGGCCGGGCAGGAAGGCCACGACTTAACGTAGTCGGGCGAGAGCTGCGCTTGAGTGGGCGTGTCGGTATCTTGAAGCTTCAGGTCCATCGCGGCTTGCTCTTTCGCACCCGAGATCTGGCGAAGGTTCTCCATACACGACTTGGCGCGGCTGTTATCACGCGCCTTCATGAAGTTGGGGACGGCGATCGCGAGCAAGATACCAATAATCAGCACGACGATCATGATTTCGACTAATGTGAAGGCTCTTTTCAATTTCATCTAGTTACTCCCTTATGGGCCACTGAAACCGTTGCTATCCACATGATTGGAAGACTCACACCTTATCGTCAGCGCAATATAGCAATTCCGAGGGTTAGTACCTGGGTCTTGAATCTCTAAACCAGCGCAAATACCTGACAAAAAAAGGAGGCCGGAAAACCGGCCTCCTTTTGAAGAGAGGATCGTTCGTTCTTACGGAAGGACGTGGGCGATCGGGGTCGTGACTGTGCACGTAGGATTCGTGCTCAAGTTGTTGATCGCGTACGTTCCGCCGGCCGGGCAGGAAGGCCACGACTTAACGTAGTCGGGCGAGAGCTGCGCTTGAGTGGGCGTGTCGGTATCTTGAAGCTTCAGGTCCATCGCGGCTTGCTCTTTCGCACCCGAGATCTGGCGAAGGTTCTCCATACACGACTTGGCGCGGCTGTTATCACGCGCCTTCATGAAGTTGGGGACGGCGATCGCGAGCAAGATACCAATAATCAGCACGACGATCATGATTTCGACTAATGTGAAGGCTCTTTTCAATTTCATCTAGTT
>Ga0207096_1206_pt1 | contig 10436 bp, 9 predicted proteins | sample Alteio_BWMinHeat_86_FD_153547 | JGI IMG/M metagenome (GOLD analysis project Ga0207096, IMG submission 153547) | Enriched cells from forest soil in Barre Woods Harvard Forest LTER site, Petersham, Massachusetts, United States -... | ecosystem: Environmental > Terrestrial > Soil > Temperate forest >...
CGACCTTGGAGTCGCTCCCCTTTTTCTTGAACCATCCTTAAGGCATCATCTTCCTGACCCCCTTCTTTTAAAGGATATGGATAAGACCATTGGTCGCCTTCTGCAGGCCATTGCCGCTCGGGAAAAAATTCTTGTGTGGGGAGATTATGATGTGGATGGGGCGACCTCGAGTGCTCTTCTCTGTCGGTTTTTTAGGTCCTTAAACTTAACCATAGCTCTTTATATTCCTGATCGTATCAAGGAAGGGTATGGCCCTAATATTCAGGGTATTGAAAAGTTTAAAGCCCAAGGGTACACAGTCATGGTTACGGTTGATTGTGGGACAACTTCCTTTGAGGCGTTAGAGGCTGCCAATGGATTAGATGTGATTGTCTTAGATCATCATGCGGCAGAGGCAAAACTTCCCCCGGCCTATGCCATCGTGAATCCAAATCGTCTTGATGAAAGAGAGGAAGTCACTCAAACTCTTGGCCATTTAGCAGCCGTTGGCATTTCTTTCTTATGTGTGGTTGCTCTTAATCGTGCCCTGCGTCAATCAGGTTTTTATAAGGACCTCAAAGAGCCTAATCTTCTCGCGCTCTTGGATTTGGTAGCTTTAGGAACTGTCTGCGATGTTATGCCCTTAACGGGACTTAATCGTACGTTTGTCACTCAAGGTCTTAAAGTCATGGCTGCACGCAATAATGTCGGACTGAGAGCGCTTGCTGATAGGGCAGGGATGGACGCATCCCCAACCCCCTATCATTTGGGGTTTATATTGGGGCCTCGCATTAATGCGGGGGGTCGTGTGGGAGAATCTTTTTTAGGAGCTAGGCTTCTTTCAACAGAAAATCAAGAAGAAGCTTTTGAAATTGCTCAAAAACTAGATCATTATAATCAAGAGCGCCGTATTTTGGAGGCCGAAACACTGGATCAGGCGTTGTTACAGGTTAATCCAGAGGCATCCGCACTTATTGTTGATCGTAAAGGATGGCATGAGGGTGTTATTGGCATTATTGCAGGGCGACTCAAAGAGAAATTTCATAAACCGACGGCTGTGATTACGTGGAATGAGGAGGGGATAGGAAAAGCCTCTGCGCGTTCCATATCTGGTTTTGACTTTGGACGATTCATTCATAAGGCACACCATTTAGGCTTTGTCTTGAAGGGGGGAGGGCATGCGATGGCCGCAGGGTTTTCCCTGACAAAAGACCAGTTGCCTTTATTGAAATCCTTTCTGAGTGATGAGCTCAAACGCTTGAGTCATGAAGTGGATTTACGGCCGACTCTGCTTTGTGATGGTTATCTTGATCTTCGGTCGATAACGACTGAGTTTATGGACGCTATAAAGGCCTTGGCGCCCTTTGGAATGGGGAACCCAAACCCAAAATTTATTTTTACGGATGTCATGGTTCAATCCTATCAACTCATAAAAGACCAGCACCTTCGCTGTCGCTTTTCCCAGGGGGATGGCGTTGTTCTTGAAGGGATGGGATTTCGTCTGAAGGATAGTTCTCTTGGAACAGTCCTGATGGATGGGAGCCGGCGTCCCCTTGATCTTATCGCATCTCCTAAGGTTGATACATGGGGGGGTAAAATAAAAATTACCCTCATGATAGAAGATGCAACTTTTGCTTCATCGCAAGCATTGCTTCGTTCTCGAGAGAAAAGCGTCTTGGAGTAAGAATAGCTCTCCCGCGTGACGGGAGAGGTCGCAGCAACGCTGCGGGTGAGGGGTACAAGCGCCTAAATGATGCATAACGGCTCTTTCTATAACTCATAAAACTATGTATAATGAGCTATAGAAAGGAGTTTTATAACTCATGACATGGAACTGGCAGCAAGAAGATTGGCCCAATTTTAGGTACGATAGATCCCAACTCGAGGGGCTTGAAGCACAATTTCTTAAAAAAGAAGGGTTGCTTTTGGGAGCCTTTAAGCACCTTAATAAGGAAGATAAAAGTATTTTAACAATAGATATTATAAGTAATGAGGCCCTCAAAACTTCTGAAATTGAAGGAGAATATCTCAATCGTGAAAGTGTTCAATCGTCCATTCGACGGCAATTTGGCTTTCAAACAGAGAAGCGAAAAATAGCCCCCTCAGAGCAGGGTGTGGCGGAAATGATGGTTGATGTCTATCGGTCTTATTCTGAGCCACTCGTGCATTCCACATTGTTTTCCTGGCATGTTATGCTTACAAAGGGGAGGCGTGATTTGAATGACGTTGGCTGCTATAGAACGCATGAGGAGCCCATGCAGGTGGTTTCAGGTTTTGTTCACAATCCAAAAATTCATTTTGAAGCTCCCCCTTCTGCTAAAATAACGGAGGAAATGGAACAGTTTGTAACCTGGTTCAATAAAACAGCGCCAGGAGGAGAGACCCCTTTACCCGCTTTAAGTCACGCTGGAATTGCACATTTGTATTTTGTATGTATCCACCCCTTTGAGGATGGTAATGGTCGTATAGGAAGAGCGATCGTTGAAAAAGCTCTTGCTCAATCTCTTGGTGAGCCCACTCTTATAGCCCTTTCTCATATGATTGAAAAACATAAAAAAGCATATTATACAGCGCTTGAAAAAGCTAACAAATCTAATGAAGTTACGGACTGGTTGGTTTATTTTTCTAAAACAATTCTTGAAGCACAACAGTATACACAGAGCTATGTTGAGTTTTTGATTAAAAAAACAAAGCTATATGATCGGCTGCGGGGAAAACTAAATGGCCGTCAAATGAAAGTTCTTGCGCGGATATTCCGTGAAGGGCCAGAAGGGTTTGCGGGGGGTTTAAGTGCAGAAAACTATATTAGTATTACGAAGATATCGCGTGCGACAGCTACTCGTGATCTCCATGAGCTTGTTTTAATGAATGTTTTTTCAAAATCAGGAGAGAGAAAATATACACGATATAATTTAAAGTAACCTAAAAATATTCCAACCTTACAGCAAATAATTTCTCAAATCGTTTGATTGCTGGGCCTGTGACGATCAAAATGACGCGGTCGTGAACCTTAATAACCGTATCCTCTCGTGGAATAAGAATTTGGTCATCCCGAATAATGGCACCGATCATTAAGCTGCGGGGCATATTGATCTCTCCTATTGTTTTACCTAACACGTTTGAGGTACCGACAGCTTCTGCCTCAATAATCTCACCAAAACCATCCCTTAAAGAATGAACGTTGCGGATGCGGCCTTTGCGTACATATTGTAAAATACTTGAGGCAGTCAAGGATTGTGGGCTAATGACTGAATCAACTCCCAAAGAATTTACGATGTTTGAATAAGAGCTGCTGTTTATAAGTGCCATTGCTTGAGCTGCCCCCATTCTTTTCGTCAAGAGAGACGCTAAGAGATTCACTTTATCATCAGCCGTAATAGCAACAACCTTGTCTGTAATTTTTACGTTTGCTTCTCGTAAAATTTCCCGATCTAGGGCATCACCATGTAAAACAATTGTGCGGGATAGTTGGTTGGCAACATAGCTGGCTCGATCTTTGTCGTTTTCGACAAGCATAATAGAAAGGGAGGGATGCTGCGCTTCCACCTCTTCTGCTAAGAAAAGACCTACGTTTCCTCCCCCTAAAATTAATAGGCGTTGGGCCTTTTGCTCAACAAACCCAAACGCTCCAATCGCATAGTGAAGTTTTTCTTGAGGAATGAGAAGGTACACTTCATCTCCCTCTTGTAATTGATCCGTCCCAGTTGGTATAAAACCCGCATCCCCGCGGACAATGAATAAAACACTCCACCCAAGTTCGGGAAAAAGACTCCCTAAAAGGCGCAAGGGGGTATTTAACAGAGGGATTTTTCCTTTGCACCTTATACCCACTAATTGGATCGTCTCATCTGCAAAAGGAACGACTTCAAAAGCACCAGGTATTTCAAGCGTGCGACTGATGGTACGAGCGACTTCTAATTCAGGTGAGATGACGAGATCGATGGGCATATTATCTGAATTATATAGGGAAGACCACTCAGGGCTCAAATAACTTTTACTTCTCACCCGTGCAATTTTTAAAGGTACATTAAAAAGGGAATGAGCGATTTGGCAAGCGATCATATTAACTTCATCTGAAAAAGTGACAGCAATAATCATGTCGGCTTCAGCAATTCCTGCGCGAGCAAGGACATCAGGGTGAGAGGCGAACCCCAGCATTCCTCTAACGTCTAAGCTTCTTGATATGCGGTTGATGACCTCTTCTGATTGATCAATGACCGTCACATCATTATCATGGGTTGAAAGATAGCGAATAATGCTAAATCCGACTTGCCCCCCTCCGCAAACAATAATTTTCACTTAATCCTCATGTGTTACCACTGCAAATTGAATACTGCCTCTCACTTTTTCACCAGCCCATGTCGTTTCTTACCAGCTGAAAGTTTAAGGATCGGTTGTTCCCTAAATGTAGGAGCCGAGATCATCATCCCTTCATTTGTAATGGGCACATCATTGAGGCGAGCGCCGCCTCCTTCGATTAAACGGCGAGCCTCTCCTTTTGAACTCGTTAAACCAAGACGGTGGAAAAGGTCAATAATAGGCGCTCCCTTTTCCAACTCTTCCTTACTGAGGACAAGTGTTGGAAGAGAGACATCCTCAAGCGTCGTTCCTTGCTCCTCAAAGAGTTTGTGAGCAGTGGCTCGTGCCTCCCGTACGGCCTCCTCTCCATGAATGAAGGCCGTAGCCAAATCCGCAAGAACCTTTTTTGCTTCATTAATTTCTGCACCTTCCAGCATTTCTAAGCGTTGGATTTCTTTAAGAGGAAGGGTTGTGAAAAGCCTCAAAAAACGACCTACATCTTGGTCTTCTGTGTTTCTCCAAAACTGCCAATACTCAAAAGGTGATAGTTTATCTGCGTTAAGCCAAATAGCCCCTTGGGATGTTTTGCCCATTTTTACCCCATTAGAGGTTGTAATAAGGGGCGTTGTGAGACCAAAAACCGTTTTATGAGCGACCCGGCGGATAAGCTCAACGCCATTAATAATATTGCCCCATTGGTCCGCTCCCCGAATTTGAAGACGGCATCCATACCGTTTATAAAACTCAAGAAAATCATAGGCTTGAAAAATCATATAGTTAAATTCTAGGAAAGTCATGGGATGTTCGCGTTCAAGGCGAAGGCGTACGCTGTCAAAGCTAAGCATCCGATTGATGGTAAAGTGGGTGCCGTAATCTCTTAAAAAGGCGGCATAATTTAGGTCATCAATCCAGTCTGCATTATTCAATAAAATAGCGTCGTTTGGCCTATTTCCAAAGGTGACTGCACGGTTAAAAATCAGGGAAAGGCTCTTAATGTTTTGTTGAATTTCATCCTCTCCTAAGAGTTTGCGGGATTCGTCTTTGCCCGTTGGATCTCCGATTTTTGTCGTCCCGCCTCCTATCAAAACAAGGGGGCGGTTCCCTGTTTGTTGTAGCCAATAAAGCACCATAATTTGCACCAAGCTCCCTACATGAAAGCTGGTGGCTGTTGCGTCAAAACCGATATACGCTGTAATATTTCCCTGCTCGAGGGCATGATCAAGAGCTTCAAGGTCTGTGGCTTGATGGATAAACCCTCGCTCATCAAGGATTTTTAAAAACTCAGACTTCATCAACATGTTTAAAAGGCTCACTTTCTTTAAAAGGTTTTCCTGTCACCATCGTATAGACGGCTTCTGCAATATTTGTTGATTGATCCCCAATCCGTTCAATATTTTTAGCGACAAATAACAAATGGGTACAGGGAATAACGTTTTTGGGGTCTGCAATCATTTCATCAAAAAGCTGACGAAGATAGGTATTGTATAATTTGTCTACTTCTTGGTCCATTTGCCACACCTGAAGGGCAAGTTTTACATCATTTGTGGTAAAAGCTGTCAGGACTTTTTCAATCATTTTTTTTGGATTTTTTACAAGAACGGACAAGCCCTCAACAAGAGAAGAGGGGGGGGTGGTATTTAATAAAAGAGCGCGTTTAGCAATGTTGCAGGCGTAATCCGCAATACGTTCGACTTGGTTCGAAATTTTAAGCGCTGCAACAACCATACGTAAATCAAGTGCTACAGGTTGCCGTAAGGCAAGGATGCGAATGGCGAGTGCGTCTACCTTTATTTCTAAAAGATCAATTTCATAGTCATGATCGATGACTTCATTGGCAAGAATATCATTGCGATCCACAATAGATTGGATGGTCTTGCTAACTTGCTTAATCGTAAGTTCTCCCATATGACGAATGAGATCATGAAGAGTCTTAAGATCTTCGTCATAAGCTTTAACAATGTGTTCATTCATTTTAATTCATCCATAAAAAGTAAAGTATTGCTTATCCGTATCGTCCTGTAATGTATCCTTGCGTTCGTTCATCCCGAGGTGTGGTAAAGAGGGCCCCTGTTTCTCCAGCCTCTACAAGATGGCCACTATGGAAGAAAGCTGTTTGTTGCGATACACGCGCTGCTTGTTGTAGGTTGTGCGTAACAATAACAATTGTAAACTTTGCGCGCAATTCGTCAATGAGTTCTTCTACTTTTGCCGTGGCAATGGGATCAAGGGCAGAACAGGGCTCATCCATTAAGATCACTTCCGGGTTGACTGCAATCGCACGGGCTATACAAAGACGCTGTTGCTGTCCTCCTGATAAGCGAGTTGCGGGATGAGTGAGCCGGTCTTTAACTTCCTGGAATAATCCTGCACGCATCAAGTTTTTTTCTACAATTTCATCAAGTTCAATTTTACTCTTAAACAGGCGATGGATCCGGGGACCATAGGCCACATTTTCATAAATTGAACGGGGAAAAGGGTTGGGTTTTTGAAAGACCATGCCGACATGAGTTCTAAGCTCAACCACATCGATGGATGGGGCATAAATATCCTTCCCATCCAGCAAGACGTGCCCTTGAATATGAGCACTGGGCACCACATCATTCATGCGGTTTAAACACCTTAAGAGAGAGCTTTTACCACACCCAGAGGGACCAATAAGAGCTGTTGTTTGACAAGTTGGTAGGTCTAAGTTTATCTCAAAGAGAGCTTGTTTATCGCCATAAAAAAGATTCAACTTCTGTATATTCATTTTATATGACATGTTACATCTCAAATTTTTTACGAATCAAAACAGCACAACCATTTAAAAGGGCTAAGACAAAAAGTAAAATCACAATAGCGCCTGATGTATTTTCTACAAAACCCATTTCTGGGCTGCGTGACCAATTAAATATTTGGACGGGGAGAACAGTTGTTGGATCCAAAAATGAGGAAGGTGGTGTTCCGATAAAGGCAACCATGCCAATCATTAACAGGGGAGCCGTTTCGCCAAGAGCTCGAGCGAGACTTAAAATCACACCTGTCATAATTCCTGGTAGAGCGGTTGGAACGACATGGTGAAAAAGAACTTGCAAGGGTGTTGCGCCGAGGCCAAGAGCTGCTTCCTTTAAGGTTGAGGGAACGATTGAAAGAGCTGCGCGCGTTGATACAACAATAACAGGGAGACTCATCAGGCTAAGTGTTAATCCCCCAACAAGAGCCGAAGGTCGGGGGAGACCCATAAAATGAATAAAAAGGACAAGGCCCAAAAGACCAAATAAAATAGAAGGAACGGCGCTTAAGTTATTTATGTTTGCTTCAATCCAGTGGGTAAAACGGTTTTTTGGAGCAAACTCTTCTAAATAAATGGCTGTGCCCACCCCCAAAGGAAAGGCTATTAAAAAGGTAACAATAAGTGTGAGGATGGATCCCACGAGTCCTCCCCAGATTCCTGCAAGCTCTGGTTCACGAGAATCAGAATGGGTGAAAAAAGCTCCATTAAATACAAGACGAATTTGACCTTGTTTTCTCAAAGATTCAATGAGTTGAATGGTTTGAGAAGAAAGCTTTCCAACGTGGTTATGCTTGTAATACATATCCACATCATCTGATGCTGTAATCCACGCCCGCTTTTCATGTGCATGATAGGGGGCATGGGGATTCAAAAGCTCTGTTTGTCCGACTTGTGTTGCAATTTCGGTTCTGAAAAAGGCAGGATAAGCTTTATAAATAATATTTCCGAATATTCCCCCTAAAAAAAGAAGGGCAAAGACAAGACAGAACAACCCCATGAGCCGAAATCTCTTTTCTTTTCGATGACGTTTTTTTAGAGAGGTGTTCATGTCAATTTTCTGATAATAAATAAAACGACATTAATAACAATGGCAACCAGTAGGATAATGCTTGCAATAACTAAAAAACCAAAAGCAAATAAAATAGCACCTCCAAGAATAAGTGCCAGAATAAGCCCGTGGCGCCATGTGAAACGAGGCGAGGAGGGACTTTCCCACTGCTGACTTTCAATGAAAATGTCAACCTTTTCGGATTGGTTCTTCTCGGGGGGGAGTTTTTTAGCCATAAATCCTCTGATATCTTTTTATGCCATATAAAGCCAGTATATTCAAAAAAAGTGTAATAATAAACAAAACAAATCCTAAACCAAAGGCAGCCAACGTTTTGGCATTATCAAACTCTTGATCTCCCGTTAAAAGACTGACGATTTGAACCGTAACGGTTGTAACAGCCTCAAGGGGGTTAAAACTTAAATTTGCGGCAAGCCCTGCAGCCATGACAACGATCATTGTCTCTCCAATAGCGCGAGAGAGCGAGAGTAAAAAGGCTGCCATAAGGCTGGGAAAGGCAGCAGGCAAAAGAACGCGGAGAATGGTTTCTGAAGAGGTAGCACCCAATCCCATAGATCCCTCCCTCAGGTTTGTTGGTAAACTATGAAGGGCATCCTCACTTAAGGATGACATATAGGGCAAAATCATGATTCCCATCACAATCCCTGCATTCAGAGCACTCTCACTTGCAAGAGAAAGCGAGAAAAACCCTGCCACATCACGTAAAAAAGGGGCAAAAGTAGTCGCTGCAAAAAAACCATAAACAAGGGTGGGAATCCCTGCGAGGGTTTCTAAAAGAGGTTTAAGAAGTTGACGCATGGATGATGAAGCATATTCTGACAAATAGATTGCGATCATGCCTCCACAGGGAATGGCGATAACCATTGCAATTAACGTAATCAGGGCGGTTCCTGTAAAAAGAGGGATGGCGCCAAATCCCACGGCTTCACCAGATGGGAGCGTATGGGGTGCCCACGTCAGTCCAAAGAAGAAGTCAACCACGGAAATATATGAAAAAAAGCGGAAGGCTTCCCCTACTAAAGAGGCGACAATACCGATTGTAATGATGACGGCACTAAAGGCACAGAGAAAGAAAAGGAATTTCACGCCGCGTTCAATCCAACGGGATCTCATGATTTTTCTCCTGTCTGAAGGCGGCTCGCCTGATCATGCATTACTTTTTGTTCTTGAGCAGAGAGGGGAATGAGACCTTTTTCGTTTAAATATCCCTTTTCACCAATGGCCTCATCCGAAGTGAATTCAAGAGTATAGGCGTGGCGTGCGGGGTGGAGCTTCAGCTCATTGATTTTTACATAAAAATAAAGAGGACGGCTTAAAGGATAGGTTTTGTCTTGGATGGAATCAAAAGAAGGGGGCACACTGTTGATTGGTAGAGCCTGAAGATGTGCTCTATTTTGATCATAAAAGCTAAAGGTCACAATACCAATCGTATCAGGGGTATTTAAAACCTTTTGAACAACTAAATTTTCATTCGCAGGCGCTTCAATGTAAGCACCATCATGGCGGATAAAAGGTCCACAAGACTTTATGATTTTTTCAACTAAAATATCATAGGTACCTGAAGTGGGTGCTGGACCCAAAACACGAATGGGGAGAGAAGGGAAAATTGATTGGATGTGATTCCACGTTTTATAGGGATTGCTGTGACATTCTTTTCCTTGTTGAATTTTTTCAGAAAGGGCAAAGTCGAGATCTTGCAGAGTCAAGGAAAAAAATTGCGCTTGCTTGTTTTGAATGAAGACAAGACCGTCTTGTCCAATCGTAAATTCCTCGAAGGATATACCGTTTTCCTTACACTTTTCTTTTTCCCGCGTTGTTAAGGGTCTTGACGCTATAACCCCATCGGGGCCCTTGAGGCTTCCACAGAAAAGCTTAATTCCTGCACCTGTGCCAACGGCTTCGATCAGAGGGATAGGCTCGTGGGTTTTGTAGCTAAAATGTTCTGCAACGGTGGCGGCAAAAGGAAAGACAGCAGACGAGCCAACAATTCGGAGGGGGGGCTCAGCATGAGAGGTGTCACTTAAGATAGGGAGCAGAATTAAAAAGAAACCTATTGCTTGTGACTGAGTTATTTTATTCATTTTTTCATCGACTTTTCTCCTTTTGATTATGACAGAAGAAGACAAAAAAAGCTAAATGTTTCTAGGAAACCCCCAAGCTTATTAACTTTTTTTTAGACACGAGTTTTAGCCAAGAACCCCTCACCCGCCGTTTCACGGCGACCTCTCCCACAAGGGGAGAGGTACTTCTTGCTGCGTCAAACGAGGGAAAACCTCTCCCCTTGTGGGAGAGGTCGCCGTGAAACGGCGGGTGAGG
>Ga0207096_1207_pt1 | contig 10330 bp, 8 predicted proteins | sample Alteio_BWMinHeat_86_FD_153547 | JGI IMG/M metagenome (GOLD analysis project Ga0207096, IMG submission 153547) | Enriched cells from forest soil in Barre Woods Harvard Forest LTER site, Petersham, Massachusetts, United States -... | ecosystem: Environmental > Terrestrial > Soil > Temperate forest >...
AAGCGGGTTTTTTGATGCCGTATATTCCACAGTCAATCTTTGGGTACATGAATTTGGACATTTAGCTTCTATGTCCATACTGTATCCGACGCCTAAGTATTGGAAAAAATCTATTTTAAGGGCCGCTAATTGGAGGGGAAATTGGGACCTTAATCAATGGAAAGAATTTTTCTTTTCGAAATTGTCGGGCAGGCCTTATGATGGGCAAAATCCCCATGTTCTTTTTCCTGCCCAAGGCTTGAGGGACAAGATCATCAGCAAATCAGGGATAGCAGCAAGCATTGCATTCAATGCAAGTGTTTTTGCTGCCGTAGGGGTGGCTGCATTAAGCCACTTATGGCTCATGCCGTTTTTGATTCCCATAGGGTTCTTTGGCGCTTCAGCTATCAATGCCGCTTGGATCAGCGATATCCATGGTTCTATTTTAAATTTGGAAAATGGCCAACGCATGTACCCTTGCGGTGTCTCCATGCATACGCGTTTTGGCACAAGATGGATGCTGGCATCCCAAGGTGATGATGCGCCGATGCAACGCATAGAAGACATGATAGAAGAAGAATCAGGCCGCGGCATACATGGTGTGGGGATGATGAATATGCGTTTGGGAAGAAATGGGTTGGTTATTGTAACCGTAAAGAAGGCGATCGAAGGCAAGCGCGGCCCCGGAAGTGATTCGATCAAGGTGGTCGTTAGTCAAATGAAATCATCCCTGCCGCCGATAATGGCGGACGGCCCATCGGGCGATGAGTATATCATGGACTCCAATATCGCGCATAATAAATTAGGTTCTTCAGGTAGAGTTAAAGAAGATACCATCCATCCACATACGGCAGATGAAAACCAAGAATCGTCGTGGTCTTTACACGATGGTATTTTAGATGAAGACAATAACAGTTCTCCTTTGGATTTAGAAGTTGAAGTTGCCAGGCCCCAGGAATTAGAAGAGGAACAAAGAGAAAAAGGCCTGGGAAAGGGGCAAGAGACCGAAAATGTGACGGCCGGCAGTGTGCATAACGGGGACAATGACGCTTATCAACCTTTGCCTGGGGGAGAGTTTATTGAAGACCAAAAAGAATTGGGAATTTTGGCCGCCCGCCTGGTCCATTACGAAGGGACAATCCCTGACCTGGATTCCGCAAAAATCCCTTATTTTATCAGATATCATTTGACCCAAGGCAATGCCAAAGGTTCGATCAGGTTTTCACACAATACCATAGACCCCAAGACCAAGGACCAATTAATGACTGATATATTGACGAAAGCGCAAGAGGAGATTGCAGCTAAGATTTTCGTCGATGGTATTAAAAAATTTCGTCATGCTTTGTCCCGGCCTGGATTAAAAGACCCGGATAAGACACTCAAAGATTTGTATGTCAGCAAAGAAATGGCACTTGCCCATCTTGATGATGAACAAATGCAGTTGCAATACTCTGCATTGGAACAGCTCAAGCAGTATTTAACCGATGAGTATAAGAGGGAAGCTGCGGCCGGAGGCATGCCGCAAAAAATAGCAAAATACTGGCAGGGGGCCGATGCGGATGAATCCATCGAAAAATTTGTTGACCTGGCTGTCTATAAATTTTTTACCGGCGACCGTGAAGAGGCAGTCAAAGAATTCATGGAACGCTCCTTGGGCACCTATGGTTTGGCCATCAAGGTGTCATCAGACCTCAATGGAGTGACTCTGGTGTCAAGGAAGTTAGGGATGGTATGGGGATATAATATGGAAAAAGGTTATTTGGACGCTTCTTCTGACCCCTATGCCCTGATAAGGGAATACCCCAACGGGGACCGGTTAAGTGCTCTGATGTACCTTGACCGCCAGGGAAAAGGGTCAATGGCTAATTTTCAACTTTCTAAAACAACGGGCAAATTGGAATTTGGGGTCTTTTCGTTTGAGCAAAACAGGTATTTAAAGCCGCAAGAAGTGCATGACGCCCAAGCTCCATTGGTAGAGGGCAGATATTTTCATAAACCGCATACCTATAAACCCAATAAACGTATCCTGGAAGACATGGATGTTATGACGCCAGCTGTGGCTCGCTTAGTGAACAGCTTTGATGACAGCAATGAACAATTGCCACCAGACGAACAGGAGTTAAATTACCAATCCGGACAAAAAGTATTCATGAACCTTTTGGGCCTTTGGATCAATCAAAAGATCGATGATAAAATGTTAAAAGGAGGGGAATATCAGGCTGCATTCTTAAAAGTAAACGAGCGTGTTAAAGACCTGGCGGATGAATGTTCATCCCAGCCTGCCTGTTCGCAGACTTATAGGGATTTTTTAAATACAGAAGCGCAAGCTACCGCGGAAAATTCAGTGTTAATGGTGTTGATCACACGCTGGCTCTCCCAAGAGTCTTTAGAACTCGCCTTAAGGCGGATCAAGGGAGAAATCAGCCAGATGCAATTGCATGCGTTGGCCCTTGCAACCATCCAAAAATGCGTGGAGCGCATGGTTTCTCTTTTGACTATCAATCATTTGGACCGCCTTTATGAAGCATGGGAAAAAGAGCGCCTGAACCCTTTTCGGGGTAGAGAAAGAATAGGAATGCTTTTCGCCGGTGATGAAAAATCGGACGATGGGCCGCGAACTGCGGAAAGCAGTTGGAACTCCTTGTTTCCCAATATGGCCAAGAGGTTTGTCTCTTCATTTAAAAATCTCGATTATCGATCCTTGCCATTTGATATCACTTCTCCTTTTGTGACGGTTTTGACCAGCATGAAGGGGGGTAATTTTAATACGGGCCAGACCTTGGATATAATGAAAAACGCGGTGGGCCTGGACCATCTCTGGGGAGTCACCGGTATCCCCTTTTCTCCGATGAGCGCTGACTTGGGGCAGGGATTAAGGCCGGAATCAGCGTTTAATGGGCATCTTTTTTATGTTGGTGATTATTATAGCGCCCAGACTGAAGGGGCGTTTGGGTCTTTGACTACGGCCATTCATAATATATTGCCGCTATTTGTGGCCATGCAATTTGAAAAATTTTGCCCGGGAGAACGCCCTTTCGGCTTGGATTTAAATCCTCGGCAAATTAGATATTTGAAAATGATTAAACAGGAAATGATGATCAAGGACGCCAAGCGTATAACCGGACGGGACGCGGAGGGCGACAGGGTCGTGACCCAGGTCAACACAGCATTGGTCAATCGTGGTAATTTTTTGGCTGGACGCCTTCATGAAACCCCATTAGTGAAGTTCTTTAACGGATTTCTTGTGTATTTAATTTTTATTTTTGGCCATTTTATTCTTAATGCCTTGCAACTTTTCCATATCATTCCAGGACCGATCACGCACAGTTGGAGCGGGTTTTTGACAGCTAACCTCGATTATTTATTGACGATGTACATACCATTGGGAGCATCCTTGGTTTACCGAGTATTGACAGGATATAACCCTTGGGTCCGCCTGGGCCCGCCTGCCAATATCGGTGTCATCGGTAAAGGTTCTTATCCGGATGTGCAAGAAATGTTTCTGCGGGTGGTATTCTCAAGGGCATATGCCAGCTGGAGCTCGCAGGTCCTTTCTAAAACATATGAAAGGGCCATTGCCTATCTTGGTCCGGTCTTATGCAGAGGGTCTTGGATTTTGGGGCATATACCCCCAACGCCTATATCACAAAGAAAGGCCAAGGGGGCATTTAGACAGTTGAAGATCACCCAAACAGGACTGTTGGGTACCAAGTCCAAAAGAAAAGGGGCCATTTCATTTACAACCAGCCGAGGGCCGTTTATAGATCCCGACAAAGAAGTCAGTGATTACAATATTGACATTGGAGGGACCGAATTCCTTCCACCTAAAGAGGACAGGATTTTAACGCGCATATTTGATTCTTTTGACGCTTGGGGAGGCCATTTGGCTTTTTTGATGGAAACAAGCGTCATGGCCAATAGATTGACCTTAGGGGGCAGGGCATGGGACCCCACAAGTAAATTAAATGGGGCCTCGTCACTTACCACCGAACAAGGACAGCCCCCTCCTCAGGAAATGCCGGAGAATTATCTAAAAAGTGCGCTTGAACTTAAGGCAGAGGAAGAAAGCGACAGCGCCATGCAGGCTGTGCAAGGTCTGCAAACAGTTTCCCGTCCCGGCGGTATCAATATGAACAGCCGGTTCATGCAATTAAAAATTGACGGGGACGATCAAAATGGGGCCAGGGTTGATGACAATGCTATGTCAGGGGTCGCTGCTATCAAGGGTGTTTCCCCCCAAGTTTCCGGTATTGTGGCTGTCACCCCTGAAATGCTAAAGAGCATGTTAGGGGCAGGTCATTTGAATTAATTGAAGTGAGGAATGACAAAGGAGCGGGGAATGGCAAAATTGCAATCAATTTATCTTATGCCTTTGGCTAAAATATTTTGCGCCCTTCATGCAGTGGTTGGGCTTGTCTTAGGCCTTATTGTCACTATAGGATCAGCGGCTAACCCAGAAGCTGAAGGGATCTGGAGCTTGGGGGCTTGGTCTATCTTGGTTTTTCCAATCGTCAACGCGTTGCTGGGGTTTTTGACTGGAATATTTTTGGCCTGGAGTTATAATTTATTTTCTCAATGGTTTGGGGGTATTGAGTTTGAAGTTAAAAATAAATAACCTGCTACAATGTGCTACAATGTGTACACAAATTTGACACATTTCTGTTTTTATGGTATCATTAAAGCGAAAGGAGGGATCTGATGAAACTAGCTTCCATTCGTGAGTTCAGGACTTCTTTGGCTGATTACAGTAAAGAAGGTGATATGGTTCTTGTGACCAACCATGGCAAGATGGTGGGGTGTTTTTTGCCATTAGAAAAATCAGAAAATCTTCCTATTGAAATGAAAAAGGAATTTATAGCTCAGATGGGCCGTAATATAGCTTCTGCTTTAAGCCTTCGAAAAACCTCCGAAAAAGATGTTTTAGATGATTTCAAAAACTTTAAAAAGCGTCGCCGCTGACAGCAATGTAATACTTTCTGCGGTCATAGGTAAAGCTGCGCTTAAAATTTTCACACACACAAATCTTGAAATTCTAACGACCAGGTTTAATTTGTTAGAGGTAGAAGAATACTTGCCGTTTTTATGTTCTAAATACGGCCTGGATATTAAACAATTGTGGGTGCAGCTTAAAATGTTGCCTCTGTATATTATAGAAACTGGGGAATATAAATCTCAATTGCCTTTTGCCCAAGTGCATCTGAGCAAGAGGGACATTGATGACACTCATTTGGCGGCATTAGCCATTGTTAAGGGCATTGCGATCTGGTCAAATGACAGGGACTTTGAAAATGTTCCCCAAGTAATTGTTTATCCTACCGCTAAATTACTCAAATTAATCCATCTTTAGGAATATTTTGTATACAAGTCAAAAATTCGAATCTTTAGAAAGCTTCTTGCATTTCTTTCATGATTTTTTATAATATAAGCTACTGCTCCAACCCAATCCGAAAATCGAATTAGACCACCTAAAGGAGGCTTGAGATGATGACTGGCACAGGAGTTGGTGTTATTAACGATAAGGTCAAAAAGGAGTCTGGTGTCATTGACGCCATACGCTTTGAGACGACCAAGGTCATTGTCGGCCAAAGTGCACTCATAGACCGCCTCTTGGTGGGCATATTGGCCAATGGCCATATATTGGTGGAAGGAGTGCCTGGCCTGGCAAAGACGACAGCAGTCAAGACCTTGGCTCAGACGATCCAGGCCAAATTCCACCGGCTGCAATTTACACCTGACATGCTTCCGGCAGATTTGACCGGCACGCTTATCTATGACCAGCGCACCGGTGCTTTTAATATTAAAAAAGGGCCTGTTTTTGCCAACATTATCCTGGCCGATGAAATCAACCGCGCACCAGCCAAGGTGCAAAGCGCTTTGCTTGAAGCCATGCAGGAAAGGCAGGTCACCATTGGTGAAGAGACATTGAAGTTAGACGAACCTTTTCTGGTCTTGGCCACCCAAAATCCCATTGAGCAGGAAGGGACATACCCCTTGCCTGAAGCGCAAGTCGACCGCTTCATGCTTAAGGTGAAAATCACCTATCCCTCCAAGGAAGAGGAATTAAAGATCCTCAAACGCATGGCAAAGACCGGCCAGTCATTTTCAGTGCAGGCGGTTGCGAGTCCTCAAGACATTCTCCGGCTGAGGACAGTGGTTGATGAGATTTATATGGACGAGAAAATTGAGGAATATATCGTCCATATCGTGGAAGCCACACGCAATCCTGAAAGTTATAAACTCAATGACCTTAAAGGATTGATCCTGTATGGTGCAAGCCCCAGGGCAACGATTAACCTGGCGCTGGCTTCCAGGGCCTATGCCTTTATCCAGGGCCGCGGGTTTGTCACCCCACAGGACATCAAATCAATCGGCATGGATGTCCTGCGCCATCGCATTATTCCCAGTTATGAAGCAGAAGCTGAGGGAAAGACTTCGGAGGATTTGGTCAAGCGGATATTAGATGAGGTCGAAGTGCCTTAAATATAAATGATACCTAAAGATGTTCTTGATAAAATTTTGCGGATTGATATTACGACCAACCGGTTGGTGACGGATGTGTTTGCGGGGGCGTATCATAGTGTTTTTAAGGGGCGGGGGATGGAATTTGATGAGGTACGTGAATATCAGCCGGGTGATGATATCCGCTCCATCGATTGGAACGTCACGGCCCGCACAGGGTCCGCCCATGTCAAGAAATACGTAGAAGAGCGTGAGCTTACGGTCATGATCTTAGTCGACGCTTCCGCCTCTGTGCATTTTGCCTCAAGGGGCCAGATGAAAAATAAATTGGCGGCGGAAATTGCCGCGGTCTTGGCCTTTGCCGCTATCCGCAATAATGATAAGGTCGGGCTTTTGATGTTTACGGATGCGCCTGAGCTTTATATTCCCCCTAAAAAGGGCAAGACCCATGTGCTTCGGGTCATCAGGGAGATTTTATTTTTTAAACCACGTGCCAAGGCCACTCATTTGCCAAAGGTATTGGAATATTTGACAAAGGTGCTGCGGCGCCGCTCAACGGTTTTTATCATTTCAGATTTTTTAGATCCCAATGATGACTTTGGCCCCATGCAAAAATCCCTGCGCATTGCCAATCAGCACCATGACCTGATCGCCATCACATTGACAGACCCCCGGGAATCTGAATTGCCTGATTGTAATTTGGTTGAACTGCTGGATGCGGAAACCGGTTCTAAAATGGTCGTTGATACATCCAGCCAACGCCTTCGGGAAGATTATCATAGTCAAGCTGTCAGCCGGATTAAAAACCGCAGCCGCTTGTTTGATACCATCGGCATAGACCATATTGACATATCAACGGATGTGCCTTACAAAAAAGCTTTGGTGAGCTTTTTTGCCCAAAGACGCCATCGTTTGGCAAAATGATTATGATTGATATCAAAGACGTAAAACCGCCTGTTTATTTGTTTGATTTTGGACTGCTATTATGGGTATTGTTGGCATTGATGGGTGTTGCTGTCGGTATCTTTGTTTTCCTTCGATACCAAAAATCTCGCCCAGCGCCCAAGGTTGCGCAGATCCCTGATCTGCCGGCATGGGAAAAAGCGTATCAACAGCTGGAGGCATTGCAGAGGGAAAATTTATTGGATAAAGGGCTTTATAAAGAGTTTTTTACGAAGGTAGCTGACATTGTCCGCCATTATATGGAAAACCGCTTTAAGATCCATGCCCCGCACATGACCACCGAGGAATTTTTGAATTCTTTAGGAAAAAGCGGGCATTTAAACGATACTCAGAAAATTTCTTTGACAGATTTTTTAAATTCCTGTGACATGGTCAAATTCGCGAAATATTTACCGACGGACAAGGAAGCGTTGACTAATTTTGATTTGGCCAAGAAGCTTGTGGATGATACTAAGACATAGGGATTAGGGGTTGGTAAGATATGTTTACTGAAACATTTAAAACTCCGTTGGTTTTGATATTAATCCCTGTACTGCTAGCACTGCTATGGTATGCAAATAGGCTGCAAGAGGGGGCTTACTTTAGGTTTCCTTCATTGTCCATGGTGCGTCGGTTAGGGAACACTTGGCGGTCGCAATGGAGTTTTTTGCCGTGGATTATAAGGGCGCTGGTTTTAGTATTATTGCTGATTGCTTTGGCCGGCCCGCGTAAACTTTTGGCTTCCCCTAAGCTCACCAGTGAAGGCATTGACATAGTGTTGGTCTTGGATGTTTCGGGCAGTATGTCTGCCGAGGATTATGTGGTCAATAATCATCGGATCAGCCGCTTGGATATTACCAAAACAACGGTTGAAAATTTTATCAAACAGCGAACCAATGACCGCATGGCGCTGGTTGTTTTTGGCTCCCAGGCCTATACCGTTTGCCCATTGACTACAGACCATGATTGGCTGCTGGAAAACCTGCACCAGGTCCGCATCGGTGTCATCGAGGACGCGACTGCCATAGGCTCGGGGATCGCGACATCTTTGCTGCGGTTAAAAAACAGCAAGGCAAAGACCAAGATTATCGTGCTTTTGACCGACGGAGTCAATAATTCCGGCAAGATCCAGCCACTGGACGCCGCCCAATTGGCCAAGTCCATGGGAATCAAGGTCTATACCATAGCTGCAGGGACAACCGGCATCGTGCCTTTTCCAGTGACGGATGAATTCGGCAACAAGCATTATGAAGAGGCCCAGTTTGATTTGGATGAAGATACCCTCAAGAAAATCGCGTCAATGACAGGGGCGGAATATTTCCGCGCTGCGGACACCGAATCCTTGCGCAATATTTACACAGTGATCGACAAGCTTGAGAAAACTAAAATTGTCGAACAAGGGTTTAAACAGTATGAGCCGCTGTTTTGGTATTATCTGGATGCAGTCTTTGTTCTTTTGGCTTTGGAAATTATCTTGACGAATAGCCTATTTTTGAAAATTCCATGAATATCGCCAACCCACAAGCTTTTGCTTTGCTGTGGCTGATGCCTTTATTGGCCGCGGCCTTGCATTGGTTTTACCTGCGCCGTTGTCAAAAAACTTCACTGTTTGTCCAAAACCACCTGCTTGAAGACATGGCCCAAGGTTTTAGCAAGAAACATTACAGGATCAAAGCCATGCTCGTCATGGCGGCCTTCCTATTCATGGTCGTTGCTCTAAGCCGGCCCCAATGGGGATATTCCATGCTGCCTATCAAACGCCATGGCCTGGACATCATGATTGCCATCGACACTTCCAAAAGTATGTTGACCCGTGACGTGCTGCCTTCACGCTTGGAAAGGACCAAGCTGGCCATCAAAGATTTGATCTTGAAATTAAATGGGTCAGACCATATTGGCCTCATTGCTTTTGCCGGAGACGCCATGGTGATGTGCCCCTTTACCTATGATTATAACGGTTTTTTATTGAGCCTGGATGATCTTGGGACTGACACCATACCGCGCGGCGGGACGAATTTGGCCCAGGCCATCGATGAAAGCGTCAAGGCCTATCAGGGCATGGCAGATTCTGATAAAGCCGTGGTCCTTGTCACGGACGGTGAAGAAGAGGAGGGCGATGCGCTGGAGGCCGCCAAACGGGCCAAAGCCAAAGGGGTCCATATTTTTACCGTCGGGATAGGCACCAGGGAAGGTGATCTGGTCCAGGTGAGCAATCCTCAAGGGCAAACGGAATTTTTGAAAGACGCAGAGGGGAATGCGGTCAAGTCACACCTGAATGAAAATTTGCTTGCACAAATTGCTTATATGACCGGCGGGGCCTATGTGCGCAGCACAGGCACGCAATCCGGCCTGGATTATTTGTATGACAGGCAATTATCGAAATTAAAGAAGCATGATGCGCAGGCTAAAATGGCCAGGCTTTATGACGAACGCTTCCAGTGGCCATTGACACTGGCATTCGGGTTTTTGCTGGCAGAGACCTCGTTTTTATATAGGAAAAGAAATGCAAAGTAAATATACTTTCTGGCTTTTTGTAATGACGATGCTGCTGATGCCGTCTATAGTATGGGCGTCCGTTGCAGGGGAGGTCAATAAGGCCAATGATTTATACAGGCATGGGCAATATGACGGTTCTTTGAAACTGTATCAAGAGGCCTTAAAGCAAGAGAACAATTCCGCGGTCATTAAATATGACTTAGGCACGGCTTTGTACAAAAAAGGAGACTATGCAAAGGCCTTAGATTATTTAGAGCAGGCTGCCCAGGATAAAAATATTAAATTAAAACCAAAAGCGGAGTATAATTTAGGTAATGTTCTTTACAAATCAGGAATAAAAAAAGAAAATACAAATGTTGAGGAAGCTATAAAGAACTTGCAAAATGCTTTAGGTCATTATGAGGAGGTTTTGGGCGCTGATCCCAAAGACCAGGACGCTCTCTATAACCAGAAT
>Ga0207096_1208_pt1 | contig 10314 bp, 4 predicted proteins | sample Alteio_BWMinHeat_86_FD_153547 | JGI IMG/M metagenome (GOLD analysis project Ga0207096, IMG submission 153547) | Enriched cells from forest soil in Barre Woods Harvard Forest LTER site, Petersham, Massachusetts, United States -... | ecosystem: Environmental > Terrestrial > Soil > Temperate forest >...
AATGCGCCAAAATCATTCCAATTTATACCTGCGTGGCTTAACACTCCAAAGTCATTCCAATTAAGTCCAGTTTTCGTCAATACCCCAAAATCATTCCAGTTAATTCCAGTATGGCTAACCGCACTCATATCGTACCAATTGACACCCGTTTTGCTTAGGACGCCAAGATCACTCCAGTTAAGGCCTGTTTTGCTCAAAACTCCAAAATCATTCCAATTGACGCCTGTCTTGGTGAGCGCAGTCAAATCGTCCCAATTCATGCCCGTCCTTGTCATCACGGCCAAATCGCTCCAATTGATTCCTGCCTCAGACAACGAATTGACAAAGCCGCCAATATCTGACCAGTTGATTCCTGTTGTTGATAATACTTGCAAATCATTCCAATTGATCCCTGTCTTGGTCAAAACCCCAAAATCATTCCAATTAATACCCACCGAGCTTAATACCCCGAAGCTAGTCCAATTAATTCCCGACACGGACAAAGCATTTATTCCGCTCCAATTGATCCCGGCATCGCTCAGCACCGTTATAGAATTCCAGTTGACACCTGCTTTTGTCAAAACCCCAAAATCATTCCAGTTAACCCCTACCTTAGAAACTACTCCCAAATCATTCCAGTTGATGCCGATATGGCTTAATAATTGAAAATCATTCCAGTTAAGTCCGGTTTTACCCATCACCCCAAAATCATTCCAATTGACTCCTGCTTTAGTTAATACACCAAAATCATTCCAATTAACGCCTGTGCGGGTAACAACATTGATGTCATTCCAATTAACGCCCGTTTTGCTTAACGCTCCAAAATCAGACCAGTTGACTCCGGCCTTTCCTAGCACCGCAAAATCATTCCAATTTATGCCAATGCGGCCTAACACTTGAAAATCATTCCAATTCAGTCCTGTTTTGCTTAACACTCCAAAATCGCTCCAGTTAATTCCCGTGCGGCCTACGACATTTATGTCATACCAATTGACCCCGGCTCTAGAAAGCACCCCAAAATCACTCCAGTTGACACCAATTTTAGTCAGCACTGACATATCATTCCAATTCATGCCTGTCTTAGTGAGCACTGCCAAATCGCTCCAATTAATACCTGCCTCAGATAAGGTATTGACAAAACCACCAATATCTGACCAATTGATTCCTGTTGTTGTTAATACCTGCAAATCATTCCAGTTGATCCCTGTTTTGCTCAAAACCCCAAAATCATTCCAATTAATACCCACCGAGCTTAATACCCCGAAACTAGTCCAATTAATTCCAGACACGGACAAAGCATTTATTCCGCCCCAATTGATCCCGGCGTCGCTCAGCACCGTTAAAGAATCCCAGTTGACGCTTGCTTTTGTCAAAACCCCAAAATCATTCCAGTTGATCCCTGTGTGGCTTAACGCTTGAAAATCATTCCAATTAATTCCCGTTTTCGTCAAGACCCCAAAATCGTTCCAATTAATACCGGAATGGCTTAAAACCTGGAAGTCATTCCAATTAAGACCTGTCTTGGTCAATGCCCCAATATCATTCCAGTTAACGCCATTTTTGCTTAAGACCCCAAAATCATTCCAATTAATGCCTGTGTGGCTCACCACGTAAAGATCGTTCCAATTAACACCTGTGTTGCTCAACACGCCAAAATCATTCCAATTAATGCCTGCGGCGCTTAACAGATTTAAGCCGCTCCAGTTCATTGAGGTGTTGCTTAGAACATTCAACCCGCTCCAGTTGATCCCTGATTTTGTTAAGACCTGAAAATCATTCCAATTGATCCCGTTTTTGCTTAAGGACCCCAAATCATTCCAATTGACTCCAATTTTACTCAATACGGCCAAATCTCCCCAATTCATGCCGATTTTTGTCATTACGGCCAAATCATTCCAATTAATTCCTGCTTCAGAAAGTGTGTTCATGAAACTGCCCAAATCGGACCAATTAATGCCTGTCCGGCTAATGACGTTGAAATCATTCCAATTGATTCCGGTTTTGGATAAGACCCCAAAATCATTCCAATTGACCCCAGCCTTGCCTAAAACCCCAAGATCATTCCAGTTAATTCCAGTCGTGGATAATACGGTAAGATCGCCCCAGTTCATGCCGATCTTGCTCATTACCGCAAAATCGCTCCAATTAATACCAGCATCTGTCAAGGTGTTCACGAAGCTGCCTAAATCCGACCAATTAACACCTGTGGTTGATAAAATCTGCAGATCATTCCAATTGATTCCGGTTTTCGACCACACTGCAAAATCATTCCAATTAATTCCTACTTTCGATAAAACCCCGAAATCATTCCAATTGATACCGGAGCGGCTTAACAACTGAAGGTCATTCCAATTTAATCCGGTCCGGCTTAAAACGTTCAGGTCATTCCAATTCACCCCAATTTTTCCCAATACTCCTAAGTCATTCCAATTAACCCCGGCCGTAGTCAATGCGTTTAAGCCTGCCCAATTTATCCCTGACCTGCTAAATACAGTCAAATCATTCCAATTAATGCCAATTTTAGATAAAACTCCCAAATCATTCCAATTCATGCCCGTTTTGCTTAAGACCCCAAAATCCATCCAATTGACGCCGATATGGCTCATCACGCTAAAATCGATCCAATTGATCCCAATCTTGCTAAGGACCCCAAAATCATTCCAATTGATCCCTGTTTTGCTCAAGACCCCGAAATCACTCCAGTTGATCCCGGTCTTACCCAATATTCCTAAATCATCCCAATTAATTCCTGCTTTCGATAAAACATTAAAATCAGACCAATTGACGCCGGCATCACTCAACACACGAAAATCATACCAATTGATATTGTTGACAGACAAAACAGTCAAATCCGACCAATTGACGCCGACACTGCTTAAAGCTGCCAAGTCATACCAGTTAATCCCTGTGGACCAAGTGACGCCCGCGTTGGTCAAGATCTCAAAATCATACCAATTAATACCTACCTTGCTGGAAATCCCGAAATCATTCCAATTAATACCAGCGCGGCCCAGTAAAGCCAAATCATTCCAATTGACACCCAGGTTATAAAGTTTTTGGACATCTGCCCAATTGACGCCTTTTTTGGTGAGGACACTAAAATCACTCCAATTGATACCCACATTGGAAAGGACATTAAAGTCAATCCAGTTGATGCCTCTGACAGTCAATGCAGCAATATCTTTCCAATTTACGCCGGTATTGGTTTGCACCGCGAAATCCTGCCAGTTGATGCTGCCAGCGGTGCCATCTGTCTGCGTGAAATTTAAAATTGTACTGACGTTAGATTTAAGTACACCAATGTCTTGCCAATTGACAGTAGTTGTTGTGGCTTTAATGACACCTATGTCCTGCCAGTTGATGGTATCAGTTTTGGATTTAATGACGCCGATATCTTCCCAGTTGATGGTGGTGCCGAAAGAGTCCTGGATAACAGAGCCGCTGCCGGATAATGGCAAGGTAACCATGGCATTACAAGAAGTGCCAACAGGATTACTTTGACCGCCCCCGTTACCACATGGTGTTCCACCAAAAATTGTTACTTTTGCGGTATAACCATTGGCAAAAGTACTGCCATTATCACTATTTGGTTTCCATACAGCTTCAGATTTACACCAATTATTTGAATAATCTGGATCTAAAGTAGGTGCTGTAGCGCTATTAGTAGTACCGTCTGGATTATAAATAGTAATGTTACAAACATCACCGCAAATGCCTGATCCACCAGTACGGGTGGGACAGTTTCCAGCGCCACTGCAACTTTGTGGATTACTGCCACCCGAACAAATAGCGTTACAAGTACCGCCGCCGCAAGATCCGCCTGACATGCTTCCATTATCAGTTACGGCAAAAGGTTCTTTAGCATTATCCGATGCTGCCCATACATAAATCCAATAACCACCGGCACTGTTGTCCCAAACAGCTGAAGCCACAGGACCGGTACCAGGGTTAATATTAAATGTAGCTGACGTTGCGGATGTAAGGTTGCCGGATGTGGCTTGAAGGGAATACAATTGGCCTGCCGCATTAATGGCCAAATTGGTAAATTGGGCCAGTCCATTGACAACCGAAACTGTAGTTGTCCCCATGAGTTGACCATTGCCGGGATTGCTTAAAATAGCGATTGTAACCTGATCAGAATTGTCATTGGCAACGATATTGCCATAAGCATCCTCAACAGCGACCACCGGCTGACGTGAAAATGGGAAAGAGTGATTAGTATCCGACGGACTAACAGTAAAGGAAAGTTTGGCAGGCGTTCCATAGGATAAGGTACCGGTCGTTCCCGAGGTGGAATAAGGAGAATTATTCTGGGACCCGCCGTTATAGATGTCGCTGCCGATGGAAGATTCAGCAGATCCGGAAGTTTCATTACCGCCGCTATACTGAGCATAGCCCGACTAGACAAAAACGCCCATCAAGAAAAATGCCAAAAAGGCAAAAATCCTCCCTGGGACAAGTTTGAAATTCAATTTTAAACGCTTGTTTTCTTTAGACATGCAATCTTATTTGTACTCTGTGAATCAATTTCTATGAAGCGTTTCTACCCAAACGGCCGCCTTGAAAAACCCCGCAGTTTGGATCATAACGCTCTAAACAACCTTGTGAATCCGGATCTTTGGCCGCATAATTGCGCGCCGATGTTGCATAGATCGTTGAATTAGGCGATTGAAAGTCCCCGCCCCGGTAACCGATGCCAATGGTCCCATCCACCCCATTTGCTGCTGTGGGATCAATGCCTGGCCAATCATTGTTCGTAGCAAATCCTAAAGCAGTCAGCGTGCCTGTACCATCCGTGCCTTGAAAATTAAGTCCCTCAGGCCTGCCAACAGTCACCACAGGTTCTGCAAGATTGCCTGAAAGTTCCATGTTGCCGTAATAGCCAGCGCCGGCGCTGACGCGAGGATTGGTGGAATTCGCAGTACTGGCCGCGAATATACCGACCCGCAGCGGTCCTGGCTGTCCAGCGGCAATGCCGTTACTGCGTCCGTCGCCCGAGCTCCAAGAAAGCGCGTTGCTGTTGATATTTGCCGTGTCGCTCAAGGTTTCCGCGCCGTTTTCATCCGTGTTAGGGGCAATGTCTCCAGATCCTGGTGCTGTGAATGCAGTTGTTCCCCAAACAAATTCACCTGGGACAGCTGGAATGTCCGTACCGCGCGCCGCTTTTTCATATTCTAATTCCGTGACCGGCCGAAGCGCCGCCCACTCGGCAAATGCCGCCACGTCAGGCCAGGACACATAACTGACCGGGCGTGCAGGTCTTAATGTCACTGCTGCTGATGTTGGTATCGCGGAATTCCAGGTGATCGTGTTTCTGTTAACAACGCCTTGGGAATTCTTTCCCCCGGTCCTTGCGTTGCCTGAAGTGATGTCACGAAAAGGCTTGGCTGTTGCGGGTAGGGTGTTAAAGAAAGCCACCCATTGCCCTTCGGTCAATTGATATTTCATTAAATAAAATGCGCTATATCCTTTGGGAAAAGAAGCTGGGACCAAAAATGAAGCGCCGCTTGGAAATTCATCACCTTTGGCTCCGGAATTTTGATAGTAATAAGTGCTACTGGCGGCCCCAGAGGTTTGGATAGCACTTTCATTTTGTATGTACCAGGGTGTATTGACCGCGCTTCCTTGGGTAAAGGCATATTCCGTAGAACTGCTAGGGCTGCCGTCGCCAGCGTAAAAAGCCCCTTGGGGAACGTAAACCATTTCAATACCGTAAATGGTATGCAAGGTATTTGCCGCCTGGGCAACGGACGCTGAGACACCGTCCAAAGCATAATTCCAAACAAATTGGACACCTGTTAAAGTGATGCTTCCCGTGGCCTGTCCTGAGCGCTCTACAAAAAGCCCTTTTTGGTCTGAGGGGACCATGATCTCAAATTGACTTTGGAATTGGGCTGGGATAGAAAATCCAGCAGGGTTGATGCCAGACCCTGCCATGGAAGCATGTTTCCAAGTTGCCCCGCCATCAGTCGAATATTTCATAAAGACCCAAACAGCGTCATAATTGGTTTGATTGCGCCAGCTGTTGTCCTGTGTCAAATTAAATGAAAATGTGATGGTGCCAGCCCCTGTGTTGGCAGAGACCTCATCTAAATTGCTCAATTGCAAATTGCTGGCCCAGGCTGGGCATGTAGCCGCAAAAATTAAAACGAATAAAAAGAATAGCTTTCTCATTTAACTTCTAACCCCTTATCCTCGAATCAAGTTCCATCGTACGTCCTGACCCCGCGGCCTCCGAAAGTATTTAAAGCAGCTGTTGAAGTTAGGGCCGCTTCTGTCCGGTCTGAGACCCTTAATAAACCTGCCCCATCTGCCCAAGAACCTCCGCGAAATCCAGAGCCCAATGCGCCTGTTACGCCATTTAAAGGTTGTGCATCCATCCCAGGCCAGCCGGTTATATTGGCATTGCCTTCAAAACCTGGAGTTGTATCAAGAATGCCGTTTCCTTCAAGTCCGCTAAAAGCCAATCCTGCGGCATTGCCTATAGTTACCACCCGTTCTTTCAAATTACCTCCCAGGTCCATGACCCCGTAATAAGAGGCGCCTGAATTTACTCTTGTGGAATTAGGTCCTGCAAAAATTCCCCCGCGCAAAGGGCCTTGATCATAGCCAGTCCCTTGGGAGCTGTCCCCGCCGGTTAAAGTCATATTATTGCCATTGGCATTAGCATCGACGGGAGCGGTAATGGTCTCTGTACCGTCTTCTGATGTTCCGCTGATGGCAGCGGCAGCAGTGATGGATTGATTTCCCCAAATATATTCCCCTGCATTAGGTACCAGGGGTCCGCGTGACATTTTTTCAAATTCTAATTCTGTCATGGGCCGCAGGGCATCCCAGTCCAAAAACGCCGCCAAGTCCATCCAGTTCAAATAACTTAACGCCCGCGAAGGTCTTTGAGTGGAGCACAATAATGGCGTACCGAAACAGCTGAGTGTATTTCTGAATTGAACGCTGCTGGAATTCTTATGATTAGTATCGTCCAAATCGCGGTTAAGGCGGCTGGCAGCAGGCAAGCTGTTGACAAATTCCACCCATTGACCTTCATTGATTTCATATTTCATGGCATAAAAGGCGTTATAACCTTTAGGGAAGGCAGCTGGAATGGTAAATGAAGCGCCGGTGGCATATTCTCCGGAATTATTAGCTGAGACATACTGATAACCGCCAGAAGTCGCGTTAGTGACAGGTACAGGATTTTCGCTTGTAATATGCCATGGGGCAGTGTCTCCAGAGCCGCTATTTAAGGAAGCGGTACTGGTGTTATAGTCACCGGCGTAAAAAGACCCTTGAGGGACAAAGACCATTTCCAAGCCAAAAACACTGGCATAAATCTGATCAGTATCGCTAAAGCCGCAGTTATGATAATTGACCGTTAATTGCACGTTTTGAGAATTGATATTACCTATAAAACCGGTGTCGGCAGGCTGTAAAAAAGCGCCGTTTGCGTCTTGCGGCACATAAACTTGTAAATTAGTGCCGTTGCCGGCTGAAGTTCCAATTGGATTTAAGCCTGTAGTGGTGACTTGGCACAAGATTTTATCTGTGGGCGTCACTTGACTGTTATTTAAGCGTACAGTCAACCAAGCCGCATCAAAATTGATCTTGTTGCGCCAAGAATTCTGCCAGCTGACATTGAAAGTCACGACCACTGTCTTGGCGTTGGGGTCCCTGGAACCTATCGTCACATTATTGACTGACAAATTGTTCGCATAACTCGGCACTGTAAATAGGAATCCCAGGACTGCCGCCATCAAAATTTTTCCGAATTTTTCGGTCATAAAAAACTGAATCTAACGGGTTAAATTAAAATTACCGTCATTTTTTTCAAGTGGGGAATCCATTTTAGTGCGCAAACTAAATTTGGCCTGGATGATTTTTTCTTTGACAGCTGCAACATCCGGCGCATCAGGCTTAAGGTACAGGTACCATTGATAATGCTTTAAAGCAGTTTCCTGGTCTCCCAAAAACTCACCGCTGACAAAGGCCAAATTGTAATGGGTGTCCGGATCATTAGGCATCAAATCAACGGCCTGGTAGTATTCCACGACAGCCCTTTGGTACTCCCCGCGTTGAAAATAAATGTTCCCCATGTTGTAATGGGCCTTGGCCAGTTCTTCCCTGAATTTTTGGTCCTGAGGGTCCATGTCCCCGCCTTTGGCCAGCATCTCATTGGTCTTGGATTCCAATTCCTGGGTCGTCTGCTGGCTTTGTTCTTGGACAACTTCGCTTTTAGTGGACTCATCTTGCTGGGAAGCCAGTTTATCTTCCAAAACCTGCATCCGTTTTTGATAATCAGTGTCTTTATCGGCCAACAAGGAACGGATATCTTCGATTTCCTGGGTGTATTTCTTGTTGAGGTTTTCCACCCGGCGGATCTCTTTGACAAATTCATCACGCTCAGCCTGCGACTCGTCGCTGGCAGAGCCAACGGTCTGCTGGGGCGGCGTTGGGTTGGCAGCGTCTTGGGCATGTGCGCAAACGTTTTCCCCAAGGGCAAAAATAAAAATCACGCAAAAGCCAATGCCCGCTTGCTTTAGCGTTTCTGGTTTCAGCCTACTGAGGATTTCTTTACATTGTTTGCCCATAAGTTTGGTCTCCGTCCTTGGCATTATTTGGATTCGGCGCCGGCTGGGAGAGCAGGCTGATCCGCTTTGATGCTTTCGTTATAAGTTTTGGCCCCTTTGATGGTGCCGATTGTTTTATCAAAATCATCGTTTCCTTTGACAATATGGGGTGTAATCAAAATGACGATTTCCGAATTGTTAAGTGTATCGGAAGTGCGTGAAAAGGCTCCTCCGATCCAAGGAATGTCCATAAGCCCCGGGATCCCTAATTTCGTATGGACCTTATTCTGGCTGCGCAAGCCTGCCATCACGATCGTCTGCCCGTCCTTGACCATGACAGAGGTCTCAACTTCGGTCTTGTTCACCTGGGGAATGGTGCTGCCTTCAGAGGAAGTGACTTTTGCCACCACTTCAGAAATTTCCGGGGTCAATTTCATAGTCACCATGCCGTCATCATTAATGGTGGGAATAACGCTCAATTTCAAGCCGACATCAACGAAACGCACATCATCCGAGGTGATGGCGTTCTGGCCAGTACCGTTGGTCGTGGCCACAATATACGGCACGGTGTCCCCGATATGGATCTTGGCTTCCTCATTATTAGTCACTAAAATTTGTGGGCTTGAAAGGATCTTGGTATCGCTGACCTGCTGCTGGGCGCGCAAGGCCGCCGTGAATTGGTTGGCGTTGAAAGTCCCAACAGCGATCCTGCCGAAATTACTGGCCAAGTTGGTAGGTTCCGTTGAAGAAGCCTCTCCCAAGGCGGTGCTGGCCAAGGTCAATTGGTTTTTCCCGGCATGGGTTATTGGGGCTGTTATGTCGACACCTAAATCATAGCTGGGGCTCAAGACAACCTGCAAAACCCTGGCTTCGATCAAGACTTCTTTGGTGGGAACATCTAAACTCCGGATGACCTTTTCCACTTCATCGCGACGGCCCGGGAAGACCCGCACCAAAATCTCATTGGAACGCTCATCAGCCGTGATGGTCCCAACGGCCTTGGCATCAATCCGGGTGCGCAATTTTTCAGCGACCACGTCTGCCTTGGCGTATTTCAAGTCAAAGACCATGGTGTCCAGCGGCTGCTCGATTTGCGCGATGGCTTTTTTCATCAAAGCGATCGATTGGGGCGTATCCACCAAGACCACGGAACCGGTGTCTTCGTCAATGATGATTTTCCCACGGTTGCTGCGCATATTGTCGAGTGCAGCCAGGACATAACTGGGTTTGGCATACTGCAGGTGCACAATGCTCACCTCGGTCTTGTCGCTAAATTCCTTGCCGTACATGGCCTCATATTCGCTGGCGGTCATCATCTGGATGATGTCATCCTCGATGTGGTAGGCCAGCTTATTAGAAATGGCGACAATATCCAGGGCGTCTTTGATGTCCACGTCGTGCAAAAGCAGCGTGCTGCGGCCTTGCACCGACGGGGCAACGATGACGTTAAATTCCCCCTTTTGGGCGAGGAACTTGATCACGTCCACGATGTTCATGTCGCGCACATCGAGCGTGATCTTTCGCGTCATCCTGTCCTCCAAGGGCTCCTTGGGCTCGGTCATGATGATGGGTTTAATAACCTCGGCCCCATCGTCCGTTTGCGCCTTGGCAAACGTCAAGTAAGCGATTGAGCCGGAAAGGCCAATCAACAGGATGATTAAACAGCGTACTGTCATTCCCGCGATAAGCGCGGGATTCCAGGGTTTGAGTTTAGGGATGTGTGGGCTCATAGCTTGATTGTCGTCTCCTCATTTTCGTGACTGAAGACCGC
>Ga0207096_1209_pt1 | contig 10294 bp, 15 predicted proteins | sample Alteio_BWMinHeat_86_FD_153547 | JGI IMG/M metagenome (GOLD analysis project Ga0207096, IMG submission 153547) | Enriched cells from forest soil in Barre Woods Harvard Forest LTER site, Petersham, Massachusetts, United States -... | ecosystem: Environmental > Terrestrial > Soil > Temperate forest >...
GAGGGTGAACGGCGGAGATCTTTCGCTCGTCAACTGGAGTGAAGCCTTGTTTCCGAAGACGCTCGCTCCGAAGCTCAGCAGCGGCGAAGTCGCGCCCACTCTCGACGGCCTCAGAATTCTCGTCGTTGAGGATTCCGAAGACAATCAGGAGATCTTCAAATATTTCCTGGAGTCTTCGGGCGCGCAAGCAGATTTCGTGGGCAACGGCATTCAGGCCGTGAAATCCGCCGTGGCCGGAAAGTACGATATGATCCTCATGGACATTCAAATTCCGGGGATCGACGGGAAGGAAGCCACCCGCCGGATCCGCCAGCAGGGATTCGCCAAACCAATCGTGGCCTTGACTGCACACGCAATGGCTGAGGAGCAGGAAAGTTGCATGCGTGCCGGATGCAATGGTCAAATCACCAAACCCATTTCCGGAGACATGCTGATTTCCCAAGTAGCGGAATACGTAGGGAGGGCCTGATGGAATTCGCGATGAAAATTCCCGATGAGATGCGCAAGAAATATACGGAGCGCCGCGCACGCGATGCGGAGGAGCTCGCCCGCGCACTCGAAGCAGGAGACTTTACGGTTCTGGAAAAAGTGGGTCACCAGCTGAGAGGTAACGCCGCCACCTTCGGCTACGAGCCCCTGGCCGAAATAGGCCGAAAAATGGAAATGGCAGCGGAAAAACATTGTTCCCAGGAAGCCGAGGAATGTCTTTTTGCTCTGAAGGCCTGGGTGCAAGAGCAGGCCTTCGGCGCGGGTGAGGATGGCTGACTTCGGCTGCGGCATCGTGGCCCACGATCCGAGCGGTTTCGTTCGCTAGAGTATGCGTAACATAAATACAGGACGGATTGTTTTCGTCCTCCAGGAGGAATTGATGAGATTAAGCAACCACGCTGAAAAGCGCGGATCGCAGAAGCGGGCACCACGAAATGTTTCCAAAAAGAGCTCCCTGCCTGAGCGAATCCTCTTGATCGAAGACGATGAAAATTTCGCTCAGATGCTCGCCTGCGCCCTGGAGCAGCGAGGCGGTAGCGATGTGATGGTGGCCGCCGAAGCTTTTGAAGCCAGCAATCTGATGTCTCAGCAGGCCTTTGATCTCGTCGTCACCGACTGGAGACTTCCCGCAATAAACGGCTTTGGTGCCCTCCGAAAAGCGGAGCAATGCCTTTCGCTGGATCCAATGGCTCCCCAGGAATGGTTCGGGCGCCACAAGGTTCCGGTGATCGTGATTACCGCATGCGATTTGAGCGAGATTGAGGGAGAGCGCCGTCTCAAGGGCTGTTTTCAATTCCTCGGAGTGGTTTCCAAAGAACAAGCGATGACCGGTATCCTCCAGCAGATTGAAATTCTATTCGAGAATGCTCCATTCTCCTCTACTGGGTAAATGAAGACGGCACGCCCATCGGTTCCATTTCGTTTTGCGTGGGCGGCCGCGGCTGCATATTTAGCTGTACATTTATTTCTTGCAACCGCCGGTAGAGTGTCTTGCGATCGATCCCGAGATCGCGGGCGGTTTTATCTTTTGCGCCATTATTTCGGTTGAGAGCAAAGAGCAGGTAACGGTTCGTAAGCTCCTCAAGCGTGAGCAGCGGTGCTGTTTCCACCTCGACCAGGCCGAAGAAGGGCGCGGGCTCGGAAGTGAGCGACCTTTCGCTTTCGGGCATAGGAGCTGCGGGCACTTCGCTTTCGATCTGCGCGAATTCGTCGAGCACAAGGTCGCAGGTGTCAAGGAATCCACCCTCACACAATACCACGGCCCGCTCAATGGCGTTTTCGAGCTCCCGAACGTTGCCGATCCACTGGTTTTTCAATAGATACTCGAGCGCTGGCTTCTGGAAGCCGTCAATTTTCTTTCCATTGATGGCAGCGAATTTTTTCAGGAAGAACTCGGCGAGTGGGAGAATGTCTTCCCGGCGCTGCCGAAGTGGCGGCAGATGGATCGGGATCACGTTAAGTCTGAAAAAAAGGTCTTCCCGGAACTGCTTCTCGCGTATCTCTTCCTTTAAATGTTTGTGGGTGGCCGAGATGATCCGCGCGTTCACCGCACGGAACTGATTTTCGCCAATACGCTTGATACGGCGATCCTGAAGCGTACGCAGGAGCTTCGCCTGCAGCGTCAGGCTCAGGTCGCCGATTTCATCCAAAAAAAGAGTGCCCTCGCCGGCCTCTTCAAAGAGGCCGACTTTTTTGTCGGAGGCGCCGGTGAAGGATCCCTTGGCATGGCCGAAGAGCTCACTCTCCAGAAGGTTCTCGGGAATCGCCGAGCAGTTGATTGCGATGAAGGGGTGCTTGGAGCGCGAGCCGAAAAAATGAATTGCTTTGGCGATCACTTCTTTACCGGTGCCGGTTTCGCCGGTGATGAAGACGTTGGCAGAGCTATCAGACACGCGTTTGGCGAGGTCAATGGCCTTGAGAAGTCCGGGGCTTCGCCCGATGATGCCATCCATCCCTACGCCTTCTTTGATCGCGACGGCGGTCTTCAGGGTCTCGTTCTCGTTACGGATGCGTTTGAAATGCAGCGCTCGTTCCACAGATACCTGTAGTTGCGGAAAATGAATGGGTTTTACCACGAAATCGTAGGCGCCAGCTTCGATAGCCTCGATCGCGCGCTCCGAACTCTTATGCGCGGTGATAAGAATGATCGGCGTATCATTGCCGATGCTGCGGAGTTTCTTGGTGAGCTCGATGCCACTCAAATTCGGAAGCATAAGGTCAGTGATGATCGCGTCGAACTGGGCTTCGCCGCGCTCCACGTCCTTCAGGAGGGCGCGCGGATCGCCATAAGGAAAAACCTGGAAACTTTTTTGGCGAAAAAAAGCGCAAATGAGCTCCTGGATATCAATGTCGTCTTCGATGATCGCGAGCTTGGGGTTCGGTCTGGTAGGTATGTCCATGAAGTCTTTTATCACGGGTACCAAAGTTCCCCAATCCACCGTGGCATAAGACCCCACCGCGTTGCTTTCTCCGATCGAAACCTTCACTTATTTTCGGCATCACCGTTGCAGACATCTTTAATGGCCATTTGGGTCATTGCTGTTTTAAGGTCGCTGCGCTTTAGCAGCTCCTTAATGAAAAAAGGAGATTTTATGTTGAGAGCTGCACTCGGATTTTTTGTACTGGCGTTGATCGCCGTGGTTCTTGGCGCGAGCGGCGTGGCAGGCATGTCGATGGAAATCGGGCGAGCCCTGCTGGTGGTCTTTTTGATCCTGGCTGTGATCAGCTTCGTAGCCGGCATTGTTTCCGGCCGTGGCGGTCCCACCATCCGGCCATAGCCCACGCCACAGTCAGGAGCATTTCATGACGCAAGCACGTACTGCTAGTTGCACTGAAATCGTGAGCTGCATGCTAGAGGATCACGCATCCCTGAAGCAGCGGCTGGTAGAGCTGCGTGCGCCCGACGCCGATATGGCTTCGAAACGAAAGTCCCTCGACGAACTGCTTCCACTGCTTGAAGCCCATACCCAGGCAGAAGAGGAAATCGTTTTGGCGCGTGCGCTCGAGCTGGAAGGCATCACGGTTAAAGCGATGGAGGCGCTCGAAATGCATGAGTCCATCGACTTTGCGGTGGCGCGACTGAAACAGAGTGTCCAGGAAGTGCAGCTTGCCGCCAGGATAAACGTATTTTGCGAGCTGCTCGGGTACTACCTGAAAAAAGAAGAAGAAGAATTGTTTCCCGAGCTTCACAAGCGGATCTCAATGAAGGAACGGGAGGAAATGGGAATGCGCTACCGGGAAGTGAAAGATAGAAATGAATTGGCGCCCGTATTTCGGATGCCAGTGCGAGAGTCTCTGATCGAGGGACAGGCTGGCCGCATTGGCTATATCATTGCCTGGCTGCTGGGAGTGCCGGCTTGGATCTTACTTCTGATCTTCCTGATCCGCGGGCACTGAGTCTAGACGAGCTTGAACGACAATACCGTAAGAACAATCCCAATGCCCCAGCAGAGATAGGGATTGTAAATAAAATATGAGTAGAGAAAGAGCATCGAAGCCACGCCCATCAGGCGGAAATTCATTTCTCGTTTGCCTAAGCGAAAAAAATAAATCCCGAGGGTACCGAATAGAAGCCCTGCCAGCAGGCTGCCGACGCTGAAGTCCATGTTTAGGCTTTGCAGGTCCATTTTCTCCATTCACCCAGCCAGATGCTCCAGGCCAGCAATATCAGCCCCACCACTTCAAAGGCCAAATCCTGAATTTTGAGATGCAGGAATAAATGCTCCCGCAAATTCAGATGCTGGGCCACCGGAAAGCGCCCTCCATAGAGCGGAAAGAACAAGGCAATCCGGCTGGAATCTGCCACCAGCTCATGGAAAGGCTCGAGGAAATTGTCGAGAAGCAAGTGCGTAGCGGTGCCCACGGCAAGAGCCAGTAAGATCCGTGAGCGGAATAGGTATGAAGCAATGAGGAGCAGAGCCAGAAACAAGAGGGAATGCCCGATGCTGCGCGTGCCGCTGAAAAGGCCGAGATCGGCCCCATGCTTGCCAGTGGCAAATGCGAGCCCGTAGTAGAGAGGTTTGTCGATCAGATCGGGGAGAAGCGTTCCCACTAGCAGCGCGAGCAGAGGCAATCGGGCGCGCCAAGGCGTAGCCATCCATTTTCCTATTCCCACGTGCGCCAAAACCAGCATTCTGGAAGTCTAGCCCGTAGGCAATGCTGCTATCAACATTAGTCTGGTAACTAATCGGCGCCGGCGGTGATATATAAGTCCAATGACTAAACTTCTACTCACTCTTCCGGCCTTTCTGGCTTTTTCTTTTGTAGCGACGGCGAACCCGTCCTCTACGCAAACAGATACCTCAGTTTGGAAAAATGTGGACAAAAGCCTCACCGAAGGCGCGCAAACCTTTAAAAAGAAACTCATGGATGCCGACGTCAAAAAAGAGCCGGAAAAGATGCCAGTCAAAAAAGACGGTTGGGATAAAGCGGCGGATGGCCTGAATAGTGCCTGGGATTCTGTTTTACATGGAGTGGGCAGCGTATTGAAGACTCAGAAAACGGATGACAAAGTTTCGGCTACGAAGGATTCGGAAAGGAAGTAGGCGTTTTCAGTTCCAGCGTGGCCTTCGAATCAAAAGAAACATGGCCATTGTGGTGTTTGCTCTCTCGGCCGTAACTATCTAGAACGTGATTGAGTTTCCCCAATTTCGTGGCGGATATCTCGATCCTTTCTGCGATGGCCGCGGCCTCCGGATGCTTGCGTTGCAGCAGCTCGGCATCGATGATGAGTGCCTGAATGGGGGAGTTGGCCAAGTCTTTAATGGCGAGAATGGATCGCGTGAGTTTTTTCATCATCCGTACTTCGGCGGCCACTCCGGCGATTTTCAATCCCTGCAGGCGGTAAAAATAAAGCACCAGGGCGAACACGCCAAATGCAATCGGGGCGAACAGGGGACTCGAGGGGATCAAGGCTAGCTGTTCGGGAGTAAATGAAAAGAATTGCAGCCCCGCCAAAATGGGAAAAAGAAGGATTGCCAGCACGCCGATTGAACGATACGGAGGGGCTAAGATCGCAATGGTCAGGCTCGACAATTCATGCGGCTGGAATGGCTCCCAGAATTTTCCTTGCGCCATCAGAAATCCATTCATAGCCCAAAGCAATCCGTAGACTGGCACTACGGCGGATAAGAACACGAAAGACGCGAACCGATCCTGTAGCGCTGGCTTGGAAAGCGCCACATAACACGCGAAAATACCGGCACCCACAGTAGCGGCGGCTGTCAAATTGAGCGGCACATTCCGGAATTCATGCCATTGAACTACAGCCATGAGGGCGCCGAAAATGTTCAAGATTCCCTGAAAGAGCAGAAGATTGTGATTATGGGATTGTTTAACCCGCTTGAACATCAGCAAGGGGCTGCCCTTTTATTAGGGATATAAGTTGGTCGATTTCCAGAGGTTTCTCGAAAACATGCACGCCCTTCATAAGGCTCGCATTTTTCACCAATGGATGATCCTTGGCGTGTCCTGTCAGGAAGACGCATTTCCCTTGGAAATGATGATCGCAAAGCCATTGATAAACGTCGATTCCGCTGGGCTGGCCCTGCCCTAGATTGATGTCGAGAATCGCGAACTTTACATCGCGATCCAATATCTCGGCCTCTTGCGCAACTATATCAGCGAGCCCGGTGAGCAAAATGCACTTCATGCCTAAGACGGCCTCGAAGAATTCTCCCATGGAACTCAGGAGAGTCTTGTCATCGTCTACCAGGAGAATTTTTTGCATTTTTGTCCTCGGCCTTTTGGGCATCGTTTGTTTAGCAAAGTTGATGCTAACGAACAAGACGGTGCGGCGGGAATGGCGCGGGGAGAATGCTTGCCTCTGGGAGTCAGTCCAGTAGATCCAGATTGTCGTAGGCGTTGCGGATCGGCCACCACACGCCTCCCGCCATGTCTGGAAAGAAAATCTCGATCATCGGGCCTTTTTCATAGCTGATTCTTGCCGCATGCAGTTTTCCACCGAAAGCGAACGAGCCGCGTGCGGGAAAGAGATTCGGATCCTGATCTAACCGCAGCGAAACGCGCGCCTTTTTGGAGGGATCGCTCGCAAACGTGGCCAAGGTGTACACGGAAGGGCCCGGATGCGAAATGTTCGCGATCCGGTTGTGCGTGAAGAGGCCGGTGGTGAGCACCTTATTCCCGTTCACGGAGTCTTCGAGCTCGAGCGCGAAAGTGAACTGGCGCACGGTGAAATCCGGATTCGTCACCTTGGCGGTTACATGATGGCAGCCGGAGGGCGAAAAGCCGAGCTGGTTCAATACGCGCGGAGGCATGGCGGCATTGGGAAAATAGCCGGCGGGGCAGTTCGAAATAATTCCGCTCGGAAAGAGCCGGTCAAAGGTGCTTCCGAACGTGTCGGAGATTTCGAGGCGACCTTCGCTCATCGCATACGGCCAGCCGGCGTTTTCGATTTTCCCGAAAAACGCTCCGGGCATGAAGGGGCGCGCGAGGTGGTAAGCTACCCGCGAGTCCATCACGGGCACGCTGTCATGGCGCATGCCGAACACGTGACCAATCTCATGGAGGAGAAGGTGGCGGATCTTCGCCGGATCCGTGGAGAACTTCGCGAGCCAGACGATGCCGGGATTGCGGAAGGTGACGTGATCGTAGTCTTTGCGGATCGCCATGCCGAGATCGTTCTCGTCGTTGCTGCTGCGCAAGGACTCCACCACGTCGTTCGTCACGCCGAAGAGAAATTTGATTTCGGTATCGGACTGGCAGGAGGTGTCGGCGGTAAAAGATAGCGCAGCCTTATTGGGCTTGCCGGCCGGCATTTGCCAGATTCCTTTCAAAGTCTCACGGAAGAGCGACTTCGTGTCAAAGCCACGGGCACGGAAGAACGCGACCCAGTCGGCGATCGATTCCTGAACCATCGATGCGGCCAGCGCGGAACCCAGGGGATAGTCGGAGCCCACCTGCACGCAGTAGTGCACGGGCTTCTCGCCCAGGAACCAGATATTGTTCGACTCGTCGTCGAAGCCGCCGCCGTTCGAAGACCAGCCGGACGCGAATGCGGACGCCGTTACTGACATCGCCGCAAAAAACAAGGCTGCCCAAATAGCGCTCTTCATCATCGATCCCCCAAGCGAAAATAGCCGAGCCTCTCAAGAGGCCCGGCGTAAGTTTTTAGCACGAACGTTTCTTTTCTTCCAAAGGAAGCCTCACTCTATTCCCAGCCGAAGAGGCTCACTACCGCGGGGTGATTAGGACTATAGGCACCTTTGTGACCGATCACGGCGATTCTCTGAATACAGCGCGAGCCGCCCATGAGCTGCACCCAGCGCGTCTCGCTGCCGGGAAGGAATTGCTCGCGGATCGGGAGATATTCAATCTGGCCGTTTCCGAAAGTAACGCGCACGAGCTCGATGTCGGCAGGCGCCTGGCTTACGCGTAGCTGCACGGCCCGGAGGTTGGGATTTGACAGCGTGCCGCAAGCGGGAAGCGTGATGGCGTCGCGGCCATCGAAGGTTGTGAGCGGAACGCTGCCGAGGTAGCGCTGGCCAGCGAATGCGCTGGTGCCGGTGAGAAGTGCGAATAGAACTACGGGAAGAGACAACTTGAACTTCATAAATACTCCTTGGTTGCAGCAGGAAGCGCCAATGCCCCTGCTATGAATCAATATTGCGGCGGTGCCTCGATGGCCGATACTAATTGTTAATTAATAAATGAGTAAAAATTGACTTTTAGTGTAATATCACGGAAGTGTGACACAGAAAAAATCCAATATTTCCAAATACCTGGACTATCGCCTGCTGATCCGGGAGCTGAGTGAGGAAAAGGGAGTTTCCCAACGCAGTCTCGCGGAGAGTGCGTCCGTACACGCATCCTATTTCTCCCGCGTAATGGCAGGAAAGGCTGACTTCTCCCACGATCAGCTCTTTTCCATCGGCAAAGATCTCGGACTCGTGTCCTGGGAGCTCTCCTATCTGCTTCTGCTCGGCGAGCATGCGAGCGCAGGCACGGCGCAGCTCAAGGGGTTCCTCCGGGCGAGGATCCAGAAAATCCAGGAAGAGCGGCAGAAGATTTTTCGCGACCAGAGCGGCGTGGAAATGCTCCGCGAGCAAGAACGAATCGAATCGTATTATGCGGATCCGCTCACGGCGAAAGTGCATATCTGTCTCACGATCAAGCGGTTCCGGGAAAAGCCGCTGCTGATCGCGGGCCGGCTCAACGTGAGCGAAGCCCGGATTCATTCGGAGCTGGAGAAGCTCGGCAAGCTCGGGATCATCGAGCGCGATCACCGCGGCGCTGTCACCGGCGTGAAATTCAATATCCACCTTGACGAGAATCATCCGCTCAGCGCGCAGAATCACGCGAACTGGAGGCTCGAATCGATCCGGAAAATCCAGGAGCGGGAGAAAAAACCTTCCGACTACCACTTCTCCGCTGTGTTCTCGACCGACACGGAGGCGAAGCTGAAGATCAAGGACATGTTCAAGGCTTTCGTCTTGGCCGCTCAATCTGAAGCCTCGGAGCAGCGTGCGAACGAGGATCTCTGCGTGATCAGCTTCGATCTTTTCTAGGGACTTCCCCAGTAGCGATTATGGCGCAGGTCGGTAGTCAATGAGCCGGGATATTGACGATCATCTGACCCTTTCCCATTCCTTAGCGAGGCCGAGCTTTTCTATCCAAGAATGCAAATAGGCTTCGTCTACGGAAGTCTCCACCAGGATTCCCCGGATATCGCGAAGATGCTTTTCGGATCCGCCTTGACGGAAGAAATCGAGTTTCTTGAGAATTACGTCTTCCGGCGCGGCGACATAGGCTTCATGCCCTTGCCAGAAGGGCGTTTTCCTCCGGCGTTTGAATTCCGTTACAGAGTGTTCCGTTTCTTTGCGCACCATGAGGTCAATTTTCAACCCCGTCTCGTGATGAATGAGGTTGAATTGTCCACGATGCACAATTTCAGATTGCATCACTTCCAGTGGCGGGCAGTAAAATTCTTTTAGGGGAAAAAGGAACTCCAGTGTCTTGGCGTCATTCGGCAAGATATCAATCACCATGTCCATATCACGGGTGAGCCGTGCTTCCCCGTAGATCATGGAAGCGATGGATCCCACCACCATGTAGGGTATTTGCTTTTCCTCAAGCTTCTGAATCACCGAAAAGAAGGTTTCAATGAGATTTTGCATCATTATTTAGATCGCGCCTGATAGCGCGCCTAGGCGCATCCTCTCTCGATCAGCGCATAGGCGCGGTGACGGATCTCGTGCTCGGAAAGGTTCGGGTACTTATTGCGTATTTGAAAGCACTTAGTCTGGAATGCGAACGCAAAAAGGCCAGCGGCAAGCTGTAGTTTTTTTTCGACTTTCCGGGGATCCAGTTTGGGTTCGTTTTCCTTCATGCCGAGTTTTCTTTCGAGATTTCAGGGATTATGCGGTTGCGATACCAAAAGTAGCCGGACACTAAATGGTGGCCTCTGCGAGAATCGAACTCGCACACCCGTGAAGGTACAGGTTTTTGAAACCTGCGCGTCTACCAATTCCGCCAAAAGGCCATTTTCGATAGGAGCCGACGAGAACGCCGACGGTAGAGCACATTTCTTAGCATTCTTGGTATTGGGGAGCAAATGATCGTAGGCCTTCGACCCAACTGACGCGTCGGGTTATTTGGCCTTGGCCAGCAACTTATCCACATCGGCCACGAGGGAATACGCCGACTGAAACACGAAAGCGTCGGGATGCTGAAGGACGAATGCCTCCAGCTCAGCCACGCGTTCCCGCGGGTAGAAAACATCCAGCTTTTCCTGGCTCAGGATGAGGTGCGTGAATCCTTCCTGCTTGAGCACTTCGAGAAAGCTCGC
>Ga0207096_1210_pt1 | contig 10238 bp, 9 predicted proteins | sample Alteio_BWMinHeat_86_FD_153547 | JGI IMG/M metagenome (GOLD analysis project Ga0207096, IMG submission 153547) | Enriched cells from forest soil in Barre Woods Harvard Forest LTER site, Petersham, Massachusetts, United States -... | ecosystem: Environmental > Terrestrial > Soil > Temperate forest >...
GGCACTTCGTGCCTACGCTCAGGACGAACGGAAGATGGGAGCTTTCTCCACACCGTTCGTCCTGAGCGTAGGTCCCGAAGGGACCGAAGTCGAAGGACCGAGCGGTGTGCTCTAGAATTCGAGTTCATTCAGAGGTCTGCTTTTTGCAGGGCTCACAATGAGCCATCCATTTGTTTGTTATAGTAAAAATTTCTCCCTTATCCAAAACTCAGATTAATTTTATGGTTCGATGCAGGCCAACATATCGATCTGAATTTTAAGCCTTCCACTCTACTACATCTAGGCCATTGATAAGCAAAAGAATAATGGCGATAGGAAAAAAGAGGATTGTCCAAAAGATTAACCACCCATAGCTGCCTCGATAGGAAAGGGATTGGTACTTCTTTCCTTTCAAAACCCTCAGATTCTTAATTGCAAGAATAAGAGCGACAGGAAAAAATATAATTAAGCAAATAATGAAAATTATTATATTTCCTGTGTATTGTAAAGGATAGGATTTTTTAATTTTAGACATTTTATTATTTTCCTGTGTGGTACTAAGCGGCCTTTGCCATCAAGACTCCAAAAATATCAATCAATTTTTGACGAATATTTGAACGAGGGACAACCATATCAACCATTCCATGAGTGAGTTGGAATTCAGCGCTTTGAAAACCGAGGGGTAGGGTACATCGAATTGTTTCTTGCAGAACACGTGGTCCCGTAAAGCCAATAAGAGCTCCGGGCTCAGCAATAGCGATATCGCCTAGCATGGCGAACGAGGCTGCCACTCCACCCGTTGTCGGATTCGTTAAAATCGGGATGTAAGGAAGACCAGCCTCTTTAACTTGTTCAACGGCAATCACCGAGCGGGGCATTTGCATCAAGGAAAGGATTCCTTCTTGCATGCGCGCTCCACCGGAAGCTGGAATGGTAATGTAGGCGGCTTTCAATTTGCAGGCTCTTTCAGCGCCTCTCACAAGACCTTCGCCGATGCCCAATCCCATGGAGCCCCCGATAAAGGAAAAGTCAAAGGCTGCAACAACAACAGGGTATCCTCCAACATAACCTTCAGCGACAATGATGCCATCCATTTCACCTGTATTTTCACGTGCGGCTTTTAGACGATCCGGATATTTTTTAGAATCCTTAAACTTTAAAGGATCAACCGGGGTCATTGGGAGGGCAATACGGGTATAGTTTCCTTCATCAAAAAGGGTTTCAAGGCGCATTTTAATAGGGATGTGCATGTGGAAGGCACAATGGCTGCAAACATATTGATTGGCCACTAAATCTTTATGAAATACCATCTGCTCACAAGCTGTACATTTGTCCCAGAGATTGTCTGGGATTTCTTTCTTGCGCATTAATGCACTAATCTTTGGACGTACGAAGGTGGTAAACCAACTCATAGTAACTCCTCTTCATTTTAAATTCCTCCCTACTAGATGGGGTAATTGTAGCAAGAAAAAGAAAGATATTGCAATTTTTTAAATGACAGCTTACGGGTTAGATTCTATTCCGGTGTTTTAATGAGATGCTGAACAAGTCCATGATGACAATAAAGGACAATAAACACACCTAGAGCGGTAACATTCAAGTGATAACGAGTAAAGACAAATGATATTAGGACAATTGGAATGCCCACTTGATGTTGCGTTGGCGGATGAACTTTCTCTTTTTTTAGAGGAGGAAGTTGTGTCATCCTCTTGGTATGAAATGGAGCCTAAAAGCTGGATCTTTCAAGCGATCTTTAAAGAGGACAAACATTCCTTACTGCGGGGTAAAATAGAAGCGTTTTTTAAAGAAAAAGGCCTCTCGATTCCAAAAATTATGGGCAGCACATTAGCGGATCAGGACTGGGTGGCTGCTGTGTATCGGGATTTTCCCCCGCTTATCATAGGACAGTTTTATATTTATGGTTCGCATATTCAAGATCATCCGCCAGCAGATCTTATTCCCCTACACATTGAGGCAGCGACAGCCTTTGGCTCGGGTCAGCACGAGTCTACGGAAGGGTGTCTTAAAGCTTTGAGTCTTCTTGGAGAGTACCACTCTTTTAGCGCTCCTCTTGATATGGGGTGTGGATCAGGCATCTTAGCGATTGCGATGGCGGCTATGTGGCAGGTCCCTGTTGTCGCCTGTGATAACGATCCTGAAGCCGTTCGTGTAACCCTAGAGAACAGCCATAAGAATGCTGTAGGCCGCCTTATTCATGCTGAAGTTAGTGAAGGATTTTCTAGGCTTCAAAATAAAACGTTTGATATGATTACGGCCAACATCCTCGCAGGCCCTCTCTGCCAGATGGCAGAAGATGCCGATCGCGCTTTAAAGCCCGGTGGTTTTATTGTGCTTTCTGGTCTTTTAAACCGTCAAGCACAAGATGTCATCGATGCCTATAGAAGCGTGGGGATAAGGTTATTCAATCAGATTTTTATTGGAGAATGGTCTACCCTCATCATGAGGAAAGAATAAATGAATAAGCTAAAACCCTTACGAGAATTCATAGAACACCAGGGCCTTTCCGCCCTTTTAATTCCCCGTACAGATGAATTCCAGGGCGAATATATTGCACCCTGTTCCCAACGACTTGCCTGGCTTACGGGGTTTACGGGCTCAGCGGGTTTTGCAATTATCTCACGGGATAAAGCGGCTTTTTTTACAGATGGTCGTTATAGTCTGCAAGCGCAGCAAGAGCTTCCTTCCTTTTATGAACGATATAATATTTCCCAAAAATCGCCCTCCCAATGGGTTCTTGAAAATCTTTCTACCCAGGACAAGGTTGGTTATGATCCTTGGTTGTTTACGGAAGCCCAATTAAAAAAATATGAGAGACCCCTGGTTGCTTTAACACCCAACCCTATTGACCATTTATGGGTCGATCGACCATCTCCTCCCCAAGACCTTATGCGTCGTCATCCCCTAAAATATGCGGGAGAGAATGATGAAAGCAAACGAGCACGTATCGCATTAACCCTGGAAGCAGATCAGCTTCTGTTAACATCTTGTGATTCTATTGCATGGCTTTTGAACATCAGGGGGAATGATGTCCCCCATGTCCCCCTTGTTCATAGCATCTGTTTGCTTCGCAAAGACCATACCTACGATCTCTTTGTGGATTTGCGGAAAGCCAATGATGATGTGATGAAGGGCCTGGGAAAAAGTGGGGGCCGCCTTATAGAGATGTCTCAAATCTTGCCCCATTTAAAGACTATCAAAGGGTCTTGTCAGATCGATCCCCAAACCCTTCCGATGATTTTGCTTCATACCCTTGAGCAAGCAGGGATCAAAATTATTCGGGAATCCGACCCCTGTCTTCTACCCAAAGCTCTTAAAAATGCTGTAGAGCTTAAAGGAGCTAAACATGCCCATATTCAAGATGGGATTGCCCTGAATCGCTTTTTTGAGTGGCTCTATGCCCAACCTTTAGAAGGAGAAACCACGGAACTCACTGCTGCTCAAAAACTTTATGAATTCAGACAAGAAGGGAATCTTTTGCAAGATCTCAGCTTTGAGACCATTTCTGGTTTCGGGCCTCATGGGGCGATTATCCATTATGGCGTAACACCAGAATCTAGTATCCCCTTAAAGCGAGAAGGACTTTATCTATTAGATTCGGGGGGACAGTACTTAACGGGAACAACGGATGTCACCCGTACCATAGCCCTGGGAAAGCCTACAGCTGAACAAAAAGACCGCTATACGCGGGTACTGAAAGGTCATATTGCCCTTGCTCAAGCCATTTTTCCTGAGGGAACTACGGGGTCTCAATTGGATAGCTTGGCTCGCCAGTTTTTATGGCAAGTGGGTTGTGATTATGATCACGGTACAGGCCATGGGGTGGGCAGTTACTTGAGTGTCCATGAGGGGCCTCAAGGCATTTCTAAACAAGCTTCTGCAGTTCCTTTAAAGCCCGGAATGATTCTTTCGAATGAACCGGGTTATTATAAAGAAGGCGAGTATGGCATTCGGATTGAAAGCTTGGTGACTGTTATTGAACTCCCTCATTTGAAAGGATTTTATGGATTTGAAACCCTTACCTTAGTGCCCTTAGATCTCAACCTTATTGAGGACTTTTTGCTGACGGATCAAGAAAGCACCTGGGTTAAACAATACCATGAACGGATTGCCCAGGTCCTTTCGTCGTCTGTTTTTTCCTCCAAGGCTATTATAGCTTATGAGGAAAACTTTAACACATTTTTATCTAAATGAACAGTATTGGAACTTGTATTGGATAAGGCGATTAAACAATTCCCAGGAGTCCCGAGCCACTTGGCCTCTAATTCTTATTTTTTCTTTTTCTCTTTCTCTTCTTCTCGTTTCTTTCTTCCTTTCCCTTTCCTTTCCTGGTAATCTTTATAAAAGATGGTCCCGGGACCGATTTTAGTTTAACCACGTTGCAACGTGTGAGAAGGGGAACGTGTAACACCATTCCTCTTCTGCCTACTCTTGGCTTTCACCCTTCGAGTAGCCGATGCAGTTATCTCACTCTTTGGAAAAGCCTGTGGGGCTGGCCTTCAGATCTTCCACAGACACTCTATTCCTTAGAGTGCGACTTCTACATCTTGATAACTTGGGCTGGCTTAAGTGGGGCCGGCTATTAAGAGTAGCTGTGCCCTTTGTTATCGTCTACAGGATATCAAAAAATAAAAATAACGCAAATTTTTCTACCCTTTTAATTGCCCATATGGATATTTTTTTGTGAGGGGTATTTAAGCACACAGGTTTCAAAGAATTCTTGACTTTTCCTCTCATTCACTTTAACGAAAACAAAGAGCCCAGGTGGCGGAATTGGTAGACGCGCTAGATTCAGGTTCTAGTAAACGCAAGTTTGTGGAAGTTCGAGTCTTCTCCTGGGCACCAATTCAAGGTATACTGTCTTGTATGTCAATTTATTGAAAGAACATTATGAAAATTCATTACCATCGTGGAGATTTACCAAGCAACATTAGCTTTGGTCATTCGGTTGCGGTAGATACGGAAGCTATGGGGCTGTATATTCCCCGAGACCGGTTAACGTTAGTGCAGCTCTCTGCGGGAGATGGAGAATGTCATCTTGTACATTTTCCTTTAAATTCTTCATATGACGCGCCAAATTTGCGAATGATTTTGAACGATAAGAGCCTTGAAAAAGTGTTTCACTTTGCTCGTTTTGATTATGCTATTTTGAAGTATTATTTAAAAGTAGAAGCATACCCCATATTTTGTACAAAAATTGCTTCTAAACTTTCGCGCACTTTTACAGATAAACATGGCTTAAAGGATATTTGTAAACAACTCTTAAATGTTGAAATTTCTAAAACAGAACAAACATCTGACTGGGGATCGGAGAATCTTTCAGAAAAGCAAATGACTTATGCAGCAACCGATGTTCTTTATCTTCATCGTCTTAAAGCCGCCTTGCAAGAACTTTTAAAGCGCGAAGGACGTGAGTCAATCGCAAAAGCCTGCTTTGAATTTATACCTGCTCGTTGTGAACTTGATATTCAAGGATGGAATGAAGTTGATATTTTCCAACATTAAGTATACGTATATTTAGAGCCTTAATAAAAACATGGTATTTTAATGCAACAAGCGACAGCAGCGATTCTCTTCCCTCATGATGATCTTATGGAAGCACGTCGTGTTTTACATCTTGAAGCCGAAGCCATCTGTCAGCTAGCTCAAAGCTTAGATGGAATTTTCGAAGCAGTCCTTAACCTTTTGTTAGAAACAAAAGGGCGTGTGGTTTTTTCTGGGATTGGGAAAAGCGGACACATTGCTCATAAAATTGCCTCTACCTTTTCTTCGACGGGAACGCCTGCTTTTTTTGTTCACCCCAGTGAAGCAAGTCATGGGGATTTAGGCATGATTACGCAGGAGGATACGCTTATTGTCCTCTCTTATTCAGGAGAAACAGCGGAACTTTCTGATATGATCAGTTATGCTAAACGCTTTGGTATTCCTTTTGTTGCTATAACCCGTAAGCATGAAAGTGTGTTGGCAAAGGCAGCTCACCATACCTTAGTACTTCCTTCCGTTCCCGAAGCCTGCCCCATGGGGTTGGCCCCAACCACCTCGACGACACTTATGTTGGCACTTGGTGATGCTCTTGCTGTCGCTCTTTTGAAGCGTAGAGGATTTTCAGAAATAGACTTTAAAAAATTTCATCCAGGAGGACGTCTAGGGAAAAGGCTGTTGCACGTTGTTGATATTATGCGACCCTATGATGAGCTCCCCCTTGTTACAGTTGATACGTTAATGAGCGAGGCCCTCATGGAAATGACAGAAAAAGGCTTTGGATGTATCGGTGTTTTGGGTGCAAAGAAAAAACTTATAGGCATTATCACAGATGGGGATTTACGGCGCCATATGAGCCCCTCTCTTTTGAGCCAAAAAGTTGAGGAGATTATGACGGTCTCTCCCCGAACAATTTATGCATCTTCTCTTGCGGTTGAAGCATTGGGATTGATGAATAGTACCCCACAAATCACTAACCTGTTTGTGTTGGACCAAGCAACGGAAGGGCTTGTCGGTCTTTTGCGTCTTCATGATTGCTTAAGGGAAGGCCTTGCGTAAATGAAAGCCAGTTCCTCCTCTATTTACTCGCGCTATGTAAGTTTGATGAAAGTCATCCTTCCTTTAGGCATTCTCCTTTCCATAGGATTTGCCCTTGGGTGGCCTTATCTTATGTCAATTGGCAAAGAAAGCTTTAGCATAATTGATCCTAACCACCCAGAAATACAGGAAAATCGGATGGTGCGGCCTCACTATATTTCTACAGATGACAAAGGGCAACCTTTTCACCTTAATGCTGAGTGGGCAAAGCAAAAAACAGAAAACCTCGCTGATCTTATTAGCCCACGGGGTTCAATGACAATGTTAGAAGGAGAAACGTTTAGTGTTGAATCACAACAAGGGCATTATGATAGTCAAACCAAAACCTTAACGTTAGAGGAAAATGTGATCCTTACCAGTACGGATGGTTATCATATAAAAACGGACAAAGCTCATCTAACGATTGATAACAAGATGATTGAAGGGGATCATTATATTGAAGGAAAAGGGCCGACGGGTGAAATCATGGGGGCAAAAGGATTTAAAGTCGAAACGCGTCCAGAGGGAAAAAAAGTGATTACCCTTAAAGGGCATTCCCGTGTTGTAATCAATAATGCCCCACTAAAAAAGAAAAAGGAATCTCATGCGAAATAAAGCTTCCTCAGGGCTAGTGCCTATAATCAAAAGTATTTACCCCTCACCCGCCGCAAGCGGCGCCCTCTCCCTTTGTGGGAGAGGTCATACCATAGGTGCGGGTGAGAGGTCTTTGTTTTCTTTAAAATTACTCTTGCTCATCTTTCTTTTTCTGATGCCTTCTTTCTGTTATGGGCAACTTTTGAATCAATTCAGTGATAATAAAGATGATTCTCCTGTGATTATTGAAGCTGAGGAGTCTGTTGTCTGTGATGAAACAGCTCATAAATGTGTAGCAACGGGTCTTGCTTCAGCACAAAAGGGGACATCAACAGTTTATGGAGATGTGCTCACAGTCTATTTCACAGAGGGAGAGAAGCGGGAAATTACGGAGATGACCGCAGATGGTCATGTCCGTATGGAAACACCCACTGAAAAAGCTTTTGGTGAGCATGCTCATTATGATGTTGCTCTTGATCGGGTCATTTTAACCGGAGGAAACTTAAAGATTGAAACACAAAAAGAAACTCTGACGGCTCGGGATTCCATTGAATATGATCATGCTGCAAACAAGGGAACGGCTAGAGGTAATGCCATAGCCAAGTTCCCTGAGAAAGAACAACTTGTCCAAGCTGATACATTGGTGGCCTATTTTAAGCCCTCGTCAGAAGAATCAGAAGAAGAGGATAAAAAACAGACTCTTGATCGTGTAGAAGCGGAAGGCAATATGTTGGCTTCAGGCCCTAATGGGGTTGTGACAGGTGATCGAGGCGTTTACTTAGAGAAAACAAAAACAGTTGAAGTTTTTGATAATGTTAAGATTACCCAAGAGCAAAATGTCATTGAAGGCCAATATGCTACCTTTGACTTAGACAACGATGTGGCCAAGGTGTATACCCATTCCCCTCATACACCTCGAACCGGACCTACCAAGCGTATCCATGGAATGATTATTCCAAAGAGTGTAAAAAAAGGGAAAGAAAAGAGTGGTGACTCAACCAAGCCAGCTTCTGGTAAGGGAAAAGATAGACAGAGTCCCTTATGGTTTGGTAAGAAGAAACAAGATAAAACCACTCAATCGCAATAGAGATGCATGGTATGATGTTCACCTCAGAAAACAACGCTGCTGTCTTGAATCAAGGACTTAGAGCTGAAAATTTATGCAAATCCTACGCGAGGCGTCTGGTTGTTGGTGGCATAAGTCTTAATGTAAAACGAGGAGAAGCGGTCGGTCTTTTGGGACCTAATGGTGCTGGGAAAACAACGTGTTTTTCCATTATTACCGGCTTGATTCATGCGGATGCCGGATCTGTGTTTTTAGATGATTACAGTATTACAGCTCTTCCCATGTATCGGAGAGCCCGCCTTGGTATTGGATATCTACCTCAAGAGACATCCATTTTTCGCGGACTTTCTGTAGAAAACAATATACGCGCGATACTAGAAATTGTGGAACCTGACTATGATCAGCGCGAAGAACGGCTTGAGATGCTTCTGGACGAATTTTCAATCAAACATATTCGCCGTTCCTCTGCTCTTGCTTTATCTGGAGGAGAAAGACGACGAACAGAAATTGCCAGAGCACTTGCTAGCAACCCTCACTTTATGCTGCTTGATGAACCTTTGGCTGGTATTGATCCTATTGCGGTTGCAGAAATTCGTGATCTGATTGCTCACTTGAAGGATAAAAATATTGGTGTTCTCATCACGGATCATAATGTAAGGGATACGCTTGGAATTGTAGACCGAGCTTATATTATTAATGAGGGGATTGTTCTTAAAGAAGGCATACCCCAGGAAATTGTTGCGGACGTCACTGTGCGCCGCGTTTATTTAGGCGAAGACTTTAGGCTTTAAGGAGATAAAATGCGATCCTCCCTTTATTTTTACCCCACTTTAAGAGAAACTCCACAGGAAGCGCAAATTGCCTCCCACCGTTTGATGTTAAGGTCAGGAATGATTAGCCAGGTCACCTCTGGCATCTATTCATGGCTTCCTTTAGGCTTAAAGATCCTCAAGAAGATTGCCCACATTGTAAGGGAAGAACAAGACCGTGCGCAAAGCCTCGAGGTTCTCATGCCCACGATTCAGCCCGCTGAGCTTTGGGAAAAGAGCGGAAGATACCATAACTATGGAAAAGAAATGCTTCGTATGCAGGATCGTCATGAGCGCGAGATGCTGTATGGCCCTACGGCGGAAGAAGTGATTACGGATATTTTTGCTCGCTTTATCAAGAGCTATAAGGATTTACCCAAACGGTTTTATAACATTCAATGGAAGTTTAGGGATGAGATTCGCCCTCGTTTTGGGGTGATGCGGGGTCGGGAATTTTTAATGAAAGATAATTATTCATTTGACCTTACTGTTGAAGGCGCCAAAGCTTCCTATCAAGCCATGCTTGAGGCTTATGTGCGGACCTTTGCCCGTATGGATTTAACCGCCATCCCAGTTAGGGCGGCTACTGGACCCATAGGTGGTGATCTGAGCCATGAATTCCAAATTCTCGCAGATACAGGCGAGAGCGAGATTTACTATGATCCTGCTTATGAAACGTTGGATGTGAATACACTTACCCTTGATCGCCTGCAAACGCTTTATGCGGCAGCTGATGAACTCCATGACCCTAAAACCTGTCCTGTTCCCGAAGGGCAGTTAAAAACAGCCCGAGGCATTGAAGTCGGTCACGTCTTTTATTTTGGAACAAAATATTCGATTCCTTTGGGAGCCTATGTAATGGGTCCAGATGGTAAGCAAGTCCCTGTCGAAATGGGATCCTATGGCATCGGTGTGTCCCGTCTTGTTGGCGCTATCATTGAAGCTCATCATGATGAGAGAGGCATCATCTGGCCTGAAAGCGTGGCCCCTTTCAAAGTGGGCCTTCTCAACCTTAATATTAAAGATAAAACGTGTACAGAAATGTGTGAAAATTTGTACCAGAAGCTTCTTCAGGCAAATATTGATACCCTTTATGATGATCGGGAAATGGGGACAGGGGCTAAATTTGCTGATATGGATCTGATTGGTCTTCCTTGGCAAATTATCGTTGGTCCAAAAAGCGCCCTATCCGGCCAATGTGAATTGAAGAACCG
>Ga0207096_1211_pt1 | contig 10100 bp, 5 predicted proteins | sample Alteio_BWMinHeat_86_FD_153547 | JGI IMG/M metagenome (GOLD analysis project Ga0207096, IMG submission 153547) | Enriched cells from forest soil in Barre Woods Harvard Forest LTER site, Petersham, Massachusetts, United States -... | ecosystem: Environmental > Terrestrial > Soil > Temperate forest >...
TTAAGCCGACCGCTGCGGTCATGCGCAAATAGTCTACGTCTCTCGCGTTTTTTTCAGCAGCATAGACTGCGTTTTGTGCCGTGAGTACGGCAGAATAAGCGGCTGTGCCTGCTTTATATTGATTGATGATGAGTCGCAAAGCGTATTCTGCGTCTCGGGCGGCTTGTTTTTCGACGGTTGCTTGGTTGTTCAAAATGCGCAATGAGGCGAGATTATCTTCCACATTCTGAAAAGCCGTTAATACCACTTGCCGATAATTGGCGACAGTCGCTCGATAGTTCGCTCGTGCGGCGCGTACGGTTGCGCTGCGCAAGCCGCCATCTAAAATGAGTTCTGCTAATTGGGGGCCGACGGCCCAACCCAGAGCCGGTGCTGATAACCAGTTACTGATTGGGCCGGTCCCATTCGCATTGCCTGAGGCGGATAAGGTCAGCGTCGGGAAAAAAGCGGAAATAGCCACACCAATTTGCGCATTGGCTTGTGCGACTTGCCGTTCCGCTTGCGCCACATCCGGTCGACGTTCGAGTAATAGTGTGGGGACGGCGAGCGGGATGGCGGGTGGTGTCACGCGTTGTGCTTTAGGCGGCAGATTAAACAAAGCGGGTGGTTTGCCAATAAGAACAGCGATGGCATGTTCATAGAGGGCTCGATTAACCCCATTGTTAATGGCTGCCGCTTCGGCGGTCTCTAATTGACTTTGCGCTTGCAAGACATCCGTACGCTGTGCAGTGCCTGCTGCGTATTGATGTTGAGTGATCTTCAATATTTTTCGATCAGCGAGCACCGTATCATCTAACAAGTGTTGATCGGAATCGACACCGCGCAATTCAAAATAATATTGTGCTAATGAGGCTTGTGTGGATAGAGCAGTGACGGCAACGAGGGCTTCATTGGCTTCAGCGCCGGCGACGTTTGCTTCCACATTCCGTCGTACACTGCCCCAAATATCGGGTTCCCAAGAAGCGTTGAGCAAGAGGGATTCGCTGGTAAAAGGGGTGGAGAAGCGTGAGCCGCCACCGCCGCCGGATGATGAAGATCCCGATGTCGATCCACTGGAAGACGATGTGCTTGAAGAGGATGATCCTGAAGAGGACGAGGACGAGGATGAGGAGGAAGACGACGGTGTTTTTTGCCGAGTGACCGCAAGCGATCCGTTCAGTGTAGGGAAAAAACTGGCGCGCGCTTCATCCACTAATGCTAACGCTTGTTCATATTGTGCAACGGTTTGTGCGATGGTTTGGTTTTGCAGATTGACTTGCTGTTCTAAACCATTGAGGGCGGGATCATGAAACACTTCCCAAAATCGACCGCGTGCACACGCATCTTGTGGGTGAGCGATTTTCCAGCCAGGGGGCGCTTCTTTGTATTTTTCCGGGATTGGCACCGAGGGACGAATGTAGTCTGGGCCTACGGTGCAGGCGGAGAGGAAGAGGGTGAGTAGGATTAAGTTGTTTCTTATTGGCATGTTTTTTTTCTCTCTAGTGTAAAATATCAAGGTGGTCGCAAAAGCCCATGGCTCTTTGCACCAACGGAGTCGCGCGCGTTAGCAAGCGGCTGTGTCTCTGCAAAGAACACCGGCGGTAATGAGTCTCACAGCACTAGCAGTGTCTTTTGCAGAGACACAGCCGCTTGCTAACGCGCGCGGCTCCGTTGGTGCTAGTGCGCGTAGTTTTTTTTACGCGCCGTTAAGAACACCTGCCGACAACGCTCCATTGCAAGATAAATAACAGGTACAGAAAAAAGCGTCAATGATTGACTGACAAGTAGTCCGCCGATAATGGCAATTCCCAAGGGTCGGCGTAATTCTGAACCAATACCAAAACCCAGTGCCAAGGGCAATGCGCCTAACATGGCGGCTAGGGTTGTCATCATGATGGGACGAAAACGCAGCAAGGCGGCGGTATAAATGGCTTCACGCGGCGATTTATTTTGAGTGTGTTGGGCATCGAGCGCAAAATCAATCATCATGATCGCATTTTTTTTTCACAATGCCAATTAAAAGAATAATCCCAATCAAGGCAATCACACTTAAATCAGTGCCGGTTAATATCAATGCCAATAAAGCCCCCACACCGGCAGAAGGCAAGGTGGACAAAATCGTAATCGGATGAATCAAGCTTTCATATAAAATCCCCAGCACGATGTAAACGGCAATCAACGCCGTCAAAATCAGATACGGTTCATTCGCCAAGGACGCTTGAAAAGCTTGCGCCGTTCCTTGAAACGCACCATGAATCGTCGCCGGTAAATGCATTTGACTCACCGTCTCGTCGACTAAATTAACGGCATCTCCTAAAGCAAAATTCGGCAATAAATTAAACGATAAAGTCGCCGCCGGCGCCTGTCCTTGATGATTGACGGCGAGCAAGGTCGTGCCCGGAGTGAAATGCGCAATTGCCGATAGCGGGACGGCTTTGCCCGCCGGTGACAAGACATAAATATCATTTAACGTTTGCGGATTTTGCCAATATTGGGGAGCCACTTCCATGACGACATGATATTGATTTAAGTTCGTGTACAACGTGGACACTTGATTTTGACCGAACGCATCATAGAGGACTTGATCGATGAGGTGGGGAGTGATGCCAAAACGAGAAGCCGTGTCATGATCAATAGTCACAAAAACTTGTAAACCATGACTCAACTGATCACTGTTGACATCCGCAATTTCAGGCAAGCTGGACAGTTGTGTGAGGACGCGCGGTGCCCAGGTATTGAGTTCCTGCAGATTATCGCCAGAGAGAGTATATTGAAATTGTGCGTTGCCTAAACGTCCGCCTATCACTAAATCTTGCGCAGCCTGCAAATAAAGAGTGGCACCTTGTACCACTTTGGTCTGATCACGCAATCGATTGATCACGCCATCGGCTGAAGCATGACGCTCATTCAGCGGTTTGAGTGAAATGTACAAATTCCCTGAATTTCCCGTTCCACCACCCACATAACCCACAACATGTTCAACGGCCGGATCTTTTTTCACAATGTCGACATACTGAGTGAGTTTTTTTCGCAACGCCTGATACGAAATATTTTGATCGGCTTGCAGCGATCCTTGGAGACGTCCCGTGTCTTGTTGCGGAAAAAATCCTTTGGGGATCACAATGAATAAATAAATATTTAACGCAACGGCCATTAGAGTGGCGATGAGCATGAGGCTTTGATGGTCCAATATCCATTTTAAATAAGTATCGTATCGTTGATGAATGTTCTGCACGAAGCGCGCATAACGGCCCGGTTTTTCTTGTCCTTTGGGTTTTAATAATTGCGCACACATCATGGGTGTGACGGTTAAGGAGACCGCTAACGACACCATAATGGCCGTAGACAATGTGATCGCAAATTGACGGAATAAACGACCCACAATACCGCCCATCAATAAGAGGGGAATAAAGACGGCAATCAGAGAAGTGCTGATGGAAATGACGGTAAAATTGACTTCCCTCGTCCCATCCAGGGCAGCTTTCAGCGGTTTCACGCCATTTTCAATGTGGCGCATAATATTTTCTAATACGACCACCGCATCATCCACCACAAATCCGGTGGAAATCGTCAACGCCATGAGAGAGAGATTATCTAAACTGTAACCCAAAAGCTGCATCACCCCCAGCGTTCCCAGCAACGACAATGGCACGGCCACACCCGGAATAATCATTGCACGCAATGAACCCAAGAAACACAGTGTGACTAAAATAACTAAGGTCATGGCGATCAGCAAGGTGATTTCCACATCATGAAGAGAGGCGCGAATCGTGGTCGAACGATCCATGGCGACAGTCATGTCTATGGCGGCAGGGATGGCCGCCTTCAAGTGAGGGATGAGCGCACGAACGTGATCAATGGTGGTAATGACATTGGCCCCCGGCTCTTTAAAAACAATGAGCAGCACAGACGGTTTTCCGTTTGCAACACCGCCGGCACGAATGTTTTCCACCGAATCGACGACGTTTCCCACATCCGATAATTTAACGGGATCTCCTTGTCGATAGGCAATAATCAAGGGACGATATTGGTACGCTTTAAAAATTTGATCGTTTGCCACGATTTCAGAAGTGACGGTGTCGTTGATGAGTTGACCTTTGGGAACATTAGTATTGGCGGCAGCGATGGCGGCACTCACCTGATTTAAACCAATGCCGTAATGATTCAAAGCGGTCGGATTTAATTCGACTCGTACAGCGGGAAGCGCGCTTCCTCCCACCGTCACCTGACCTACGCCATTAATTTGCGATAATTTTTGCGCCAAGATGGTGGAGGCAGCATCGTAGATTTGTCCCATGGAATAAGTCGCCGACGTTAATGCGATAATCATGATGGGAGCATCGGCCGGATTGATTTTGCGATAAGTGGGATTGGTCGGAAGATTCGCCGGTAAATAACTGTGTGCTGCATTAATCGCCGCTTGCACATCGCGCGCGGCACCATCAATGTCACGAGACAAATCAAATTGCACGGTGATTTGTGAGGAGCCCAAGGTGCTGGCAGAAGTGATTTGCGTAATGCCGGCAATCCAACCCAGCTGGCGTTCGAGTGGAGTGGCGACGGAGGTGGCCATGATTTCGGGACTCGCACCAGGCAAGCTTGCTTGCACACTGATCGTGGGGAATTCAATTTGCGGGAGTGGGGCGACGGGCAATAAATGAAAAGCCACAATACCGGCGATGGCGACACCACAGGCCAATAGTGTCGTGGCGATGGGGCGTTTTATAAAAGGAGCCGATAAATTCATGATTGTTACTCATTGGTTGTGGGCGGATGAGCGAGGAAGGTGCTGGCCCATTCATGCATTTTTGTCGCCAAGCGATCAAACGCTAAATAAATCACCGGTGTGGTATACAGTGTTAATAGTTGACTCACCGCGAGGCCGCCAATAATGGCAATACCAAGAGGATGGCGTAATTCAGAACCCATCCCCGTGCCACAAGCCAGTGGAATAGCGCCGAATAGTGAGGCAAGGGTTGTCATGAGAATGGGTCGAAAGCGCAGCAAGGCCGCTTGATAAATGGCTTCCTCGGCTGTTTTGCTATATTTTCTTTCTTGTTCGAGCGCAAAATCAATCATCATAATGGCGTTTTTCATGACAATACCAATTAACAAAATAATTCCAATTAATGCAATAACCGTTAATTGATTTCGGGTCACCATCAAGGCGGCCAGTGCGCCGACACAAGCCGATGGCAACGTGGATAAAATCGTAATCGGATGAATATAGCTTTCATATAAAATGCCCAAAATAATATACACCACGATAATGGCAGCCATCATGAGCCAGCCTTCATTGCTGAGCGAGTCTTGAAATATTTTGGCCGCTCCTTGAAATCCAGCTTGAATGGAATCCGGCATGCCAATGTCATGCTTTGCTTGTTCAATGGCATGCATGGCATCTGTCAACGAAAATCCGGGCGCGACATTAAAAGAAAGCGTGCTCGCGGGAAATTGATTCTGACGATTGATGACCAAGGGACCGGTGCCTTGCGTAATATGCGTAAATGTTTGCAAGGGAATGGGGCGGCCATTGCTAGCGTTTAAGTAAAGATTATTCAGTGCGCCTGGATTTTGCTGTAAGGAAGACAATACTTCCAAGACTACACGATATTGATTGCGCTGCGTAAAAATCGTGGATATTTGCCGTTGTCCGTAGGCATCATACAGCGTGTCGTCAATCAGTTGCGTGGTAATGCCTAAGCGTGAGGCCGTGTCGCGGTCAAATTCAATCGTCGTTTGCAATCCTTGATTTTGCTGGTCAGTGGCCACGCTGCTTAATGCGGGTAAATGCCGCGCGGCATTTTGTAATTGTGTGGTCCACTTAGACACCAATGCGGCATCGGGTCCATCTAAACTATATTGATATTGGTTACGACTGACGCGAGTATCAATCGTTAAATCTTGTGTGGGTTGCATGTAAAGAGAAATACCCGGAATTTGCGCGAGCTTGGGTTGCAAACGGTGGATAATGTCTGTGGCATTCGCATCACGCTCTGCCAGGGGTTTTAGGGTTATTAAAATACGACCACTGTTTTGTGTCGTATTGATGCCATCGATGCCAATGAATGAAGAAAGGTTCTGAACCGCCGGATCTTCTAAAATGGTTTTCGCTAGACGTTGTTGCTCTTCACGCATGGCTTGAAACGAAATCGATTGCGATGCTTCTGAAACACCTTGAATGACACCGGCGTCTTGCACGGGAAAAAATCCTTTCGGGATACAGTAAAATAATAAAAAAGTTAGCATCAGGGTAAAAATGGCAATGGCTAACGTCAGCGGTTGATGATCCAAGACCCAGCGCAAAGAGAGTCGGTAACGTTCAATCAAACGGTCTTGCATGTCGACGGCATAGCGTTCAATGGGTTTCAATTCACTGTGGGGACGATTGCGTAAAATGCGCGCGCAAAGCATGGGAGTCAGTGTCAAGGAAACAAAGGCTGAAATTAAAATCGTGACGGAAACCGTCAGAGCAAATTCGCGGAATAAACGTCCGATGACATCGCGCATAAAAAGTAGCGGGATCAATACCGCAATCAGTGACACGGTCAACGACATAATGGTGAAACCAATTTGTTTTGATCCTTTCAATGCGGCTTCGAGAGGAGGATCGCCTTCTTCAATATAACGCGAAATATTTTCAATCATCACGATGGCATCATCGACTACAAAACCGGTGGCGATAGTGAGCGCCATCAGGGTGAGATTATTTAAACTAAAACCCAGCAAATACATGGCACCAAACGTACCGACCAAAGAGAGTGGCACGGCGGCGCTGGGAATGAGTGTCGCGGGTAAATGGCGTAAGAAGATAAAAATGACCATGACCACCAGTGCAATGGACAACAGCAACGCCCATTGCACTTCTTTAATGGAAGCGCGAATGGTCAGTGTGCGATCGGTCAATACATTGGTTTGAATGGCGGCGGGAAGATTTTTGCGTAATGTGGGGAGTAATTGTTTAATGCGATCCGCAACCGCGATCACATTTGCGCCCGGTTGACGTTGAATATTCATCACGACAGCGGGTGTCAGATTCATCCAAGCGGCTTGATTTTTATTTTCGATATCATCGGTCACGCGCGCGATATCTTGCAAACGCACGGGAGCATTATTGTTATAAGCAATGATGAGCGAACGATAATCGGCGCTGCCGAGCAATTGATCGTTGGCATTAATGGTATAGGCCAAACGCGATCCATCAAAATTGCCTTTCGCTGCATTGACATTGGCGGCTGCAATGGCATTGCGTACGGATTCTAAGGTGAGGCCGTAGGCGGCCAAGGCATCTGAATTGACTTGCACTCGTACGGCGGGACGTTGTCCGCCGCTGATCGTGACCAAACCGACACCCGGTAATTCAGAAATTTTCTGTGCGAGACGGGTGTCCGCAAAATCTTCGACTTGGGGCAGAGGCAGTGTTTTTGCCGTGAGTGCCAAGGTGATAATGGGTGTATCCGCTGGATTGACTTTGTTATAAACCGGAGGATTGGGCAAATCCACTGGCAAATAACCGGATGCCGCATTGATGGCGGCTTGGACTTCTTGTTCAGCCACATCCAAGCTCATTTCTAAACTGAATTGTAAGGTAATCACAGAGGCACCACTGGAACTCGACGATGTCATTAAACTCAAGCCGGGCATTTGTCCGAATTGCCGTTCCAGGGGAGCGGTGACGGAGGAAGCCATGACATCGGGGCTTCCGCCTGGATAAAACGATAAAACCTGTATGGTGGGATAGTCTACTTCGGGCAAAGAAGAGATGGGTAACAGTTGGTAAGCCAGTATGCCTGATAACAGAATAGCGACCATGATTAAGGCTGTCGCAACGGGTCTTTCAATAAAGAGTCGGGATGGATTCATGCGGTCTGCCGTTTGGGTAAAGGAGAATGTGCCACACTCACTTTCGCCCCATTGGTTAATTTATCGGCGCCTTCAACCACGACAAATTGTTGCGGTAGGACTCCCTGTAAAACGACGGTGTCATTGCCGGTGGTGAGGCTAGTCGTGATGGGGGTGACTTTGACCGTATTATCGTTTTCCAACAAATAAACAAATAAACCATTTGCACCTTGTTGAACCGCGGCCGTGGGGATGGTGGTGGCATGAGGGAGTGTATCCACCAATAAGTGTATATTCACAAATTGACTGGGGAATAAACGGTTTTGCGTATTGGGAAAGAGCGCTCGCAATTTGACGGTGCCGGTAGTGGGATCGACTTGATTGTCCATGGTCAGTAATGTGCCGTGATCTAACAGGGTTTCATCTTGGCGATCGTAAGCGAGTACGGTTAATTTTTTCCCCGTGTTCATTTGCTTTAACACCACGGGGATATTATCTTCGGGCAAAGTGAAGATAACGGTAATTGGATTCAGCATATTGATGACGGCAATGCCGGTGGTATCGCTTGTTTGCACAAAATTACCCGGATCCACAAGACGCAAACCGACGCGGCCATCGATAGGGGAGGTAATGCGGGTATAGATTAAATTCACCTGTGTCCCATAAAACAAACCTTCATCCAATTTGACGGTTCCTTCGTCTTGTTGAACCAAAGCGACTTGGGTGTCCAGTGTTTGTTTGGAGATAGAGTCTTCATGCCATAATTTCTGGTAGCGTTTTAAATCGAGACGCGCATTGGCGAGCAGGGCGCGATCGCGCGTAAGTTGTCCCTCATATTGAATGAGCTGGGCCTCATACACACGGGGATCGATTTCAGCCAATAAATCGCCTTTTTTCACCATTTGACCTTCTGTGAATAACACCCGCAACAATTGGCCATTGATCTGTGTGCGTACGGTGACAGAATAAGTCGGCGTCACGGCCCCGAGAGCCACGAGATAGACGGGGACAACACGGGTTTGTGCGGCGGCCAAGACGACGGGTAAAGCGGGGCGAGCAGGGGTTTTGGTATTTTGGCTGCAACGGTGAAGGAGGAAAGCGCTAATGAGTACAATAACGAGAGCGACCAGCCACATATTCAATTTGCGGTGGTAGTGAATAGGAGTCAGTCGCAGCGGGTTGTCCATATGCAGCGGTCCTTATGCTGTCTCCCTACATTGTACGACAAGCAGCTGCTTTCGCCTATAGTCATTCTCCGCGCAAGGGGATGCGCGGAGGGGTTCTGTTTTTTACGGACGACGTGCTGCTCGTACTTCTGGATTGGAAGGTTTATGGAATTCTGTTCTGTCGATGATGGGAGTCACGAGGTCCTGTATTCGTGTGTTAAATGCAGTCTGTGGCATACCAAAAAATCTGCCATTATAGAGGTGATAAGCCCCTCCTGCGCAAGCGACTGATAGTGCGGCCATCCCCACCATCGTAAATATGATGGGTAACAGCAGACCAGCGGGTGCAGTAAGAATGGCACTAGTAAGTAACGTAGAAATTCCAAAGTATGTTGAATAGGCACAACATGCTGATAAGATCCCCATCACCAAGCTGCCCAGGAAGAGTGCTGTTCGAGGGAGTAGTCGAGTGCGTTCTTGAATTACTTCTGGATTTGTAAGAAACGTCAGATTGTTAAGATGAACGATCTGTCTTTCATCACGCATCTCGTCAATAGTTCTACCTGAAGGTATGTTGCCAGGTTGTAGATTATAACTTTCTACGAGTTTGCGGATGTGATACAACACTTCAGATAAATACGCGTCACAAGCTGTATCGACTTCGCAATTCTCCTCTTCGTCGCTTAGGGGGTAACCAAATGATTGTCTATTCTCTTGAATGAAGTTGATGAAAGGTAAAATGGATTGTTGAACACTCATGGTGAAAACATTGTTACCAGTCTTATCCCTAAAGTCTCCGAGTGCAGTCTTTAAACGACGTATTTCATCATCTGGGTGAAGTACTGTTTCCTGGGGTCTTGCATTACAAGAATCAGAGCTAGAACTGGAACTGGAACTGGAACTGGAACTAGCAACAGGAGCAGCAGATGTGGCTTTTTTTCTCCATTCTTGTTTTTTTCTTGTTTGCCCAGGGCGTTGATTGGTAGGTGCAGCAGCGACAGCCGCAGCTTGCTCTGCCAGAGGTGAATCATGAGAGTTCAAAGGAGCTTGAGAAGAGCTACGTGACATTTTTACTTGCCTCATCATTAAATTAAAAAGAGACTACATTATATT
>Ga0207096_1212_pt1 | contig 10071 bp, 7 predicted proteins | sample Alteio_BWMinHeat_86_FD_153547 | JGI IMG/M metagenome (GOLD analysis project Ga0207096, IMG submission 153547) | Enriched cells from forest soil in Barre Woods Harvard Forest LTER site, Petersham, Massachusetts, United States -... | ecosystem: Environmental > Terrestrial > Soil > Temperate forest >...
TGCGGTGGCTGTCGCGGTTGGGGTGGATGTATTGGTCGCCGTGCCGGTGTTAGTTACGGTGACTGTTGTGGTGTTAGTTGCGGTGGCCGTTGTTGTATTGGTGGGCGTATCGGTGGCGGTGCCGGTGTTGGTGGGCGTATCCGTAGCGGTATTGGTCGGCGTGTCAGTCGAAGTATTGGTCGGCGTGTTGGTCAAGGTATTGGTCGGCGAATTGGTGGGAGTATCGGTGGGTGTTGCTGTCGGTGTAAACGGCAGGGCTGTTGCAAAGGCAATGAAACGGGGGAGACGGAAACGATTAAGCGACAGGCGAAAGGGACCTTTGTCAATGACGCGGGTACACAGGCAGCGTAGATAGGTCCATATAATGAGCAATACCAAGGCAAGCGCCAGATAGATGAAGTGGAGGACTGGATTGCGTGAGTTGGTATGAGCGCGGACTTGTCCGAGTTGACGGTAGGATGATTCAATACCAAAACGACGCCGATAACGCTGCTGAGCGTACTTGGCCGACCAATTGAGATGGATGAGGACAAAAACCAACCACAGCCGGCGCTGCTTGCCGGTCTTGCCCTGGCGTTTGAGGGTGGGAACGACGGCCAAGTCGGCGGTGGTGCCATCGGTAAAGGTGTAACGCGTGCAATAGTGTTTCCGACCCCGACATAAGGCGCGTGTCCCGCCTTTGCCCCGTAGATACTGTCTTGGCTGTCAAGAGGGAAGCCAGGCAGGATCGAAAGGGCGGCCGGATTTGAGAACACCATAGGCCAGATGCAGTAATTTGCGCATGACAGCGACCACGACGGCTTTGGGAGCAAGACCACGGTCGAGCAGCCGTTGGGCAAACCGACGCAAAACGGGATTGTGGCGCTTGGCAACAATAGCGGGCATATACAGGGCAGCCCGCAGTGAGGCGCTTCCACGATGGGAGATAGCGGTATGCTTGCAAATGGAGGTCCCAGATTGATGATGTCTCGGGTTGAGACCGGCGAAGGCCACAAGCTGACGGACATTGGTGAAGGCAGTCAAGGAGCGGCACTCGGCCAACAGTCTGGCCGCGGTTAAGTCGCCAATGCCAGGGATGGAAATGAGCAGGTCTTTCTGGCGCTTTAGGTCGGGATAGTGGTCAAGATGGACGGTGATGGCTTGTTTGACCTGCTGGCTGTGTTCGTTCAGGAGTGCCAGCTGGGTTTGCCAGTGCGTCTGAACGATGGCACTCGGCGTTCCGCTGTCCATCTGGTTGGTCAGTTGCTGATGGGCATGGCTCAGGTCTTCCAAATGCCTCACGAGCGCTCGCAGTTCACGCCATTCTGGCGGCGGCGGGGTCCAAGCTTCGGGGTTGAAGGTTCGGCAGAAATCGGCCAGCAGGTAGGCATCCAGCTTGTCGGTCTTGTTGCGGCTTAACTGGCTGTCCGCGTATCCTCGGACACGTGCTGGGTTGACGACGCTCACCGTAATGCCTTGCTTATACAACTCCTCAGTTATGCCTTCGCCGTAGACGCCTGTGGCTTCCAGGCAGGCATGGCATTCCGCCAGTTTTCGCTTCTTCAGCCAACGAAGCAGGGCCGCATAGCCTGCCACGTCGTTCCCGAATTGACCATACGTTCGCTGCCGCTCACTGACCAATGCCACGTCTAATGTTTCCTTGGCGACATCAATACCAAGCCAGCCGTTCATCGCTGTCTCCTTCCCCATTTCTGCTTGCTTACCCGATAGTCAGGCGCTGCGTTCAGTCTACCTTGTATACAAGCTGGCTGGATCATCCTGCCGCTTCGGATACTGTCCAACTTCTTCGCCGCTCCAAAAAGGTGACGGGACGTATCTACGGGTCAAGCTTCTTGCTTCTGGGTCCAAGCAGTCTCTCGTCACCATCGACTATCTCTTCCATGATACAAGGGTCAAAAAACCTCATCTGGCAAGGATTGAGTGCTATGCGGCGCGGTAGTGATCGTGAATAATACCGCCCAACACCGGACGACTACATACCGTCCCGGCAAAGGTCGGAGTCGAACTCGGAATTGGCCGTTGCTGATCAAGCCCTTGGTGAGGACGCAATAGATTGTCGTAGCTAACATATTCGCTGAGAACATGCCGCAAATGCGCTTCGTTGACGATGATTAGCTTGTTCAAACACTCGGTCCGTGCCGTTCTGACCCAGCGCTCAGCATAGGCATTCGCATTCAGCGCCCGAAACGGTGTACGAATAATATGAGCGTCGGTGGATCGGAATACGGTATCAAACGCCGTGACGAACTTGGTATCGCGGTCGTGGATGAAGAAGTGAATGGTGGGGTCACGGTCTTCGAGCTGCCAGACCATCTGGCGGGCCTGCTGAGTGACCCACTCCGCATCCGGATGCCGGGTGCACCCGGCCAGATACACCCGCCGCGTCTGAAGCTCAATAAAAAACAGCACATACACCGTCTGCAAGAACAGGGTGTCTACCGTGAAGAAATCGCAAGCCAGGAGTTGGGCCTTGCAGTGCGCCATCAAATGTCGCCAACTCACGGATGGCTTGCGTTGCGGTGCTGGCGGAATGCCGTGGTGGTCGAGGATATCGGCAATCGTCTGCTCGCTGGGGGTGCAGCCCAATTTCCGCAACTCACCTTCGAGCTTGCCATAGCCCCAATCGGGGTTCTCCCGGACGAAACGAACAATCAGCGCCTCAAGTTCCATGCTCGTCCGAGGTCGCCCACCACGGTTGGGTTGACGGTGCGTCCACTTACGACGCACCAGCTCACGATGCCATTTCAGCACGGTTTCAGTCTGAAAGAGGCGAATGACTGCACGGAGCCGAGCCGTAGACCGCTTCGTCGTCGCTTTGAGCTTGGCGGCAAGCACGGCCAACGTTAATTTCTCGACTTTAGAAAGGCGGACCGGTTTGTCCAACCGGCGCTCCAAGATGTCCAACTGCTGACGCAACAACAAGATTTCCAAATCTTTCTCTTGTTCCGGCAGTCGGCCAATCTGCACCCAGGTGAGGAGTGTGGTGAACAGATGCCCAAGAATGAACCAGACCATAAACCTCAATATCCTACGGCAACGAGGTCTGCTATTCTACTGTCAAAAGTGCTGTGACTCTCGCTCAGTTACCGTTCAGATGAGGTTTCTTGACCTTACGGGCTGAAGTTGCTTCATGCGCAATTTTCTAAAATACCTATAATAGATGGCTGTGGTTGGAAGTGGAATATCATTCATACATGGCATCTCATGTTCATCAACCACATCGGTTCTGTACAGGAGCTTGACCATGTCTATTTATTTTCTGCATATTTTCAAACGCACCGCCAGCTTTGTAAGCGCAGCACTACTTGCGATGCTGGCCCTGGTAACTCCCGGTATTGTGCCCGCACAAGCCAGCAGTACGCAATCTAATAACTTCGCTGCACCCACAGTCAATTGCCTACCTCCAGAAAACCATGTGCGGCCTGAATGCCAGACGGCGGCCCACGCACTTGCCAACCGTCGCAACGGAACGGCCAACATCACCATGACCCTGCCGGAGGTGGTCAAACCCTGGCGGCACAATATTTCTGCCTTGGTGCAACCAACTGCGGCGCAGCCAGACAAAGCGCCCTATTCCCCACCAACCGATTGCACCGGGGTTGCCCAGATTCCGGCTACTGAATGTCAGGGACTGCTGGCGTTATATACAAGTACTGCCGGTGCATCCTGGTCAAACAGCACCGGCAAATGGATAACCACGACGCCTTGCTCCTGGTTCGGCGTCACGTGCACTTCGGGACACGTGACTCAGTTGCAACTTATTGGTAATAACCTGGTCGGGACAATCCCGGCGGCGATGATGACCGGCCTGACATCCTTGAAAATACTGGACCTGTCAAGTAACACCCTGACCGGGACTATTCCGGCGTTGCCCAGCGCGCTGACACAGCTTTATCTGTATATCAACTCCCTGAGTGGGACAATCCCCGCACTGCCATCCGGACTTATAGACCTTGACCTGGGTTCGAACCAACTAACGGGCAGCATTCCGACGCTGCCGGCCGGGTTGACGCTGCTTGACCTGACGTTCAACCAATTGAGTGGCGGCATCCCGGTCTTGCCGACCGGGTTGGTGACGACCTACCTGTACGTGAACAAGCTGACCGGGACAATTCCGGCCATACCCACCAGCGCTGTAAACTTCAACGTGGGCACCAACCTGTTGACCGGCACCATCCCGCCCATTTCGTCTTTGATCTCACTCGCTTATTTTGGTGTCGACACGAACCAGTTGACCGGTAGCATCCCGACTCTGCCTCCCGGAATGCAAACCTTGTATGCGTATGACAACAATCTGAGCGGCTCGATTCCAGCGCTGCCATCGTCCTTGCTGACTCTTGTCGCGTCCGGCGACAACCTGACCGGAACGATCCCAGCCTTGCCCAGCGGCTTGATCACGTTCAACGTTGGATACCTGTATGACTCCGGTTACAACCTGCACCGCAACAACCTGACCGGCACAATCCCGGCCCTGCCTTCGACACTCAAGTATCTGTTCGTGGATGCCAACAGCTTAACGGGCACCATCCCGGCTTTGCCAGCCAGTCTCATCCAGTTTGGTGCGGGTTACGCCTCCGATTCTAACACCAATACGACTTACCATAACAGCCTGAGCGGCTCGATTCCGGACCTTTCCGCGCTCACTGCGTTGACATACCTCGATTTAGACACCAACCTGCTGAGCGGCTCGATCCCGGCGCTTTCGGCGCTCACTTCATTGACATCGCTGTATTTGTACGGCAACCTGTTGACTGGCGCGATCCCGGCTCTGCCGAACGGCCTCGTTAATATGAGCCTGAGTAGCAACAGTCTCACCGGGTCGATTCCGACGCTGTCGGGGTTGGCGTCGGTATCCTATCTGGATTTTAGCTACAACCAACTAAGCGGGGTGATACCGGCGCTTCCCAGCAGCCTGGGAGATTTTGATGCAGCGTATAACTACCTGAGCGGGACCATCCCGACGCTACCCGCGAGCCTGGGATACCTTTACCTATACCATAACAGCCTCACCGGCGCGATCCCGGCACTCCCGGCCACAATCAAACAGTTGGACTTGTTCAATAATCAACTGACCGGATCGATCCCGACCCTGTCTGGGACCGTCATGCAAGATATCTATGTGGAGAGCAACAAACTTGCGGGTGTGATTCCAACATTCCCGTCCAGTCTCAAGTACCTTGATGCCAGCCACAACCAATTGGCCGGCGTTATCCCGGCACTGCCAGCCGGTCTTGTCTATCTGAATTTGTTCGATAACCAGCTCACCGGCTCCATCCCGGCGCTGCCGGCCACCTTGTATGAGATGGAATTGAATAGTAACCAACTGACCGGTACGATCCCGGTCTCGATCACCACTACGGTCATCCCGACCTATGCAACGTACACCGTGCAGTACCTGACGTTATGCGGCGGTCATAATACACTCAGCCCTGCCAATGCGGCCGTCAGCGCCTTTATCGGCGTCCGTATCCTACCCTGGACCGGACAATGCAGCCCGTCCCCGATTGAATCGGTCGGAGTCTTGCGTGGTAACAATTTCTACTTACGCAACTCGAATACGACCGGCTTTGCCGACATCAGCGTCACCTACAACCCTGCCGGAACCAATGCCTTTCCGGTAGTCGGCGATTGGACAGGTGGCGGCTACGATACGGTCGGGATCTTTGACCAGAGCAATGGCCTGTTCAGCCTGTGCAAACTCAACGATACCGCAAGCTGCGCCAGCCCGTCCAACATCCTGCAATTGGTGCTCGGCAACGCGAACGACCAGCCGCTGGCCGGGCGGTGGGTGACGCCCGCGACCAACGACGGAGTGGGCGTGTTCCGTCCGAGTAATGGGCTGATCTACCTCAAGAACGCGCTCACCACAGGCTTTGCCAATTACACGATGGTGCTGGGCATTCCGGGCGACGTCGGGCTGGCCGGGGACTGGAATGGCGATGGCAACGACTCGCTCGGCGTCTACCGGCCATCGACTACGACCTTCTACCTGTCGAATGCACGCTGCAATTGCAGCGTCTTCGGCGACTACCAGATGATACTCGGTATCGCTGGCGACGTACCGATCGCCGGGGATTGGCCGGGACAGGGCTTCGGCGGGGTAGGCGTTTTCCGTCCCTCAAACGGGATAATCTTCCTGAAATACCGGCTGACGACCGGCTTTGCCGATATCTACATGGTCTACGGCATTGCCAACGACAAGCCAGTGGCCGGGCATTGGGCGGTGACGGGCAGCATCCCGCGCCCACCGCCGCCGGTGATCGTCGCGCCAGGGCTTAGGCAGCCCTCGGCCAGCGCGCCAGCCAACATCGGGCTGGGCGACTAAGTACCTCCCCACAACCCCCTCTCCTGCATGGCGGGAGAGGGGCCGAGGGTGAGGGCCGTACCCGGCCGTAGGAGTGTTGCCCCAAACTTCGGATGCACCCAGCAAATTCAGCTCGGTGGTGCGACTTCTCAATTGGGGGTATAGTGAGATGCGTTTCCTGTAAATGGCCTACGGCTAGGGGAGACGGTAATTATGATAGCTATTTCGCGTACAGCCTTAATGAAGCAAATAGATCACGAAACGCTGCGGCATGACGTTGCACTAAGGGGGCCACCTGGACAATCGGAATCTGCATCGCTCAACTCTTTCTTCCGGCACCTGCTGTCGACCATTGTCCCTCTTTTTTCAATTCACAACTCTCGAGTACAATTTATAGCCAGCACGAAATGCCGATCCCCAATTGTTCAAAAATTCCTCAATGAAGTCTCAATGTTAACTTGCTGCAGAGCGATTTATAGTCAATTCGTTTGTAAGAAGCTAACCAAGTAGCAATTTACAAAGATTCTCTCATTGCAGCATCACTTCCTACCTGATTGTATGCCGACGGGAGGGAATATGTCAGAGAGAAAGCCTTGGGTCAAAATCGATTCGTTGGAGGAGTTGTTCAAGCATGAAGCGGAAATCCTCAAGCGGATCGAACAGATTCCAAATGGGGGCAACCTATTCCTCATCCATCCGTTTATGCTGCTTGCCGACGTCGGAGTGGAACTTTCGGAAAATGCTCAAAAACAGATCATCAGGCAGGAACCACACCTGAGTGGTCTTTCCGCCGTTCCGTACAACGCGCTCAAAGCCAGCAAAGCCAAACAAAACTTCCGTGTTCATCTAAAGGGACTCTTTGAAAGGAAGGCCCCAAAATGAGCTTGCTTGCTGGTTTTGATCTGGTCACCGAAATTTCAAACGAAACGATCTTAAAACTGCTTAAGAAAAACTTACAGATCGGCGGGGTTTCGGTCGTGCCGACCTTCGAACTGACCCTGCCGATCAGCGGCGGCGGTGCTTCCGGTACAGCACATCTCATCGTAAAAAGCCTTGATCTCGACCTGAATGCAGACGACACGATGACTTTGAGCCTGGGCTTTGAGAAAACGTCGGTCAATGTAACTTCGCCTCTGCCGCTGACTATCTGCCCGTTGGATGGGACGTTAGCCATAACCGCCGCCATTATTCTGGTCAATGCAGGCGGCAGCAACCAACAAGTCTCCGTCAACATGGGCAGTGCGACGGTTGCCATCACTTATTCGGCACAGGCTGATGCCACAATCACTCAGGATTTGGCCGGAACGCCGGTTTCACCAACGACCTTCAAGTCGCTGGCAGTCCAAGCACTCACGAGTTTCGTGCAGGGTGTGCCTAGTCCAACCGTCCCGATGGCGTTTAGCGTCGTACCGGGAACAGACGGATCGCTCACGCCGAGTCTGCAATTCGAGAAACTGGAAGTACACTGCATCCCGAATGCTAACCGCAGCCAGCAGGCGCTGGGGTTGTTTGGCATTTTGCTGGCGGCCAACGATTCGCACGGCAACCATGCCAATAAGACCGGTACAGCTATTACCGCGGCCCACGATGGTATGTGCATCAGCATTTCACCGCAAGCGTTTAATAAGCTCGTTTTCTGTCCGGCGATTGCTACTGCACTGAGTACCAGCCCGTCGAGTTTGCCACCGTCGTGCGGGTCGAATACCCACTTCAGCACACAGGGCGTAACCGTCAAAAGCATTACCGACAGCTTCGCTACCGGACACATCGATATCAACGGCGCGGTATCGAAGTCGGGCACATGCTACGATGCCAGTGGCACATTTCATGGCACGATCATATTCACAGCTAGTGGTTCGACGCTGACACCTGCCATTCATATGGATCAACCCAATGTGGACGTGAGTATCCCCTGGTACTGCTGGCTCGTGGCCGGAATCGTGCTAGGACCCTTAGGACTGGTTCTGGCGGGGGTACTTGATGGTGTAGCGAATGGGATCGCGGGTTCGCTAGCCGGTGCGGCGCTTTCGAACGCCCTCGGCGGCGGAATACCAGGCGTGAGCCTCGGCGGACTCAGCGGTGCCTCGTTCAGTGGTGTGGTCATCACGACCGCTGGGCTGACTCTGCAAGGCTCGGTACCGGTGTTCGTGAGTGCGCCGTTCCTCACACCGGAGATCACGGTCGCCGGTTCAGTGACGACAGGTGCCAGCCACATAGTCAGCAGTGGGACATTCCACACGCAATTGTGGTGCATGGATCACGCGAAAGATTATCCCTACACCGAATACGCTCAGAACCAGAAGGGGACATATAATGTCACCGGGCAGCTAGTTACGCAACCCTTCACGCCGCACTTCTCCCTCCAAGTGCCCGGTGGACCGATTCAGCCATTAAGCGGCAACAGCGGCACTGCCGTTCTGTCCAATGTCGAGTGTCACTACCCGATGCCGCTGGCGACTGGTGGGAACGCTGTGGTTCAGGATGTCCACATCGGTTACTTTATCTCCGGCACGACCATACAGCTCACGAACACTCCGAGCGAGGGTGACTATTACTTCTACTTGAACGCCACCGCGTCCGATTGTAACGGGAACCCGCTAAAAGATTTTGAAGGTGATGACATGCTTTCCTGGGCCCAGGTGCAGTTCGAGGGCGACCATGTAGACATCGGTGGTGATTATGCTGCGGACGAACAACAGTGCGCGGCTGAGCTTCAGAAGCTGTTGCAACAAATCCTACAAAATTCCAAACAGTGGCAGTATGTACCGACTTGGGTCCAGGTCGACTTCCCACCGCCCGAACAACTGATCCAATACTTCCGGGACCTGGTTTCGATCAACGAGGCTGTCGCGGACGAAATCCTGATACAATCGAAGATTGCGCACGGAAATTCGTTCTACCGTGCTATCTTTTCTCCAGCCGCGACTCAACCTAACCTGCTGCGCACCAATCAAAGCGCAGTGGCTCAATCCCAGATCGCAGCACTGACATCACAGATTGCCTCGCTCACAGAGCAATTGGCGAAAGCCAACGCCGCGCGCATTGCAACATCAGGCCAACAAATCGAGCGTTAATTCTGTCGACCTCACTACCAACGCCCGGCTTCCTTGCCCGAACCCTGAGCGTAATGGGCGGACTCGCGAGTCCGCTCAGTGTATTCATGCGAAACTGCGGCAGCCGGACCTTTTCAGCACCGGGATATTGAACGATTTCACAGGCTTGAACTTCTGGAGCTGGTCCGAGTCGCCTGTGGAAACATGACCAATGTAATCGGGAGCAATCACTTGTTCAATTGGGGACAAGTCGCCCGTGGCCCAGACTTGGACATGACGGCGAAAAACAGCCTTGTTGTCTTATATCGACATATGCGCCAAGCCCTTGTGAAGTAGGCAGTTCGAGACTGTTTCGCGTCTTGTGCAAAGCGTTCCGACGAGCGACCCACCGTCAACCTGGTCCCAAGGGTGGCTACCATAAATTATCTGGTTTGTCGAAAGGCTTGAGTAACCACCATGACGCTGAACGCATTGTCCTAAGGACGCATAGCCGCTTGGGGTTCAGGCCGACTGGAATGCCGCTCGGTTACTCGCCACCCCTCGCTTTGCTGCACCCAAATATCCGTTAGCACAAACTGTCCACTGCGATCCTGACCTCGCACCGTAGCTTTTTGGCTAAAGAGCATCAGCACAACGGCGGTGTTTCCGTAAATGTGAACTTGCATATCATCGATGGTGAGGATCTCGGTCTTGTAGACCGGAAGAGTCGTTAGC
>Ga0207096_1203_pt1 | contig 9995 bp, 3 predicted proteins | sample Alteio_BWMinHeat_86_FD_153547 | JGI IMG/M metagenome (GOLD analysis project Ga0207096, IMG submission 153547) | Enriched cells from forest soil in Barre Woods Harvard Forest LTER site, Petersham, Massachusetts, United States -... | ecosystem: Environmental > Terrestrial > Soil > Temperate forest >...
ATTACAATTAAATGCTTCAGTCAGAATTATTGGATGCAAAAAGCCGGTGGTCCGACTATTGATGCCGGAACTGATATTGCAGTTGATGGTATTGGAAATACTTATGCTACAGGATATTTTACTTCAACTGCTAACTTTGGTCCGTTCACTTTAACTTCTGCAGGGGCTGAGGATATTTATCTAACGAAATTAGATACTGCCGGGCATTATATCTGGGCAGTAAGAGCTGGTGGTGGAGGTTCAGAGCGACCATTATGCATGAAAACAGATGCTGCCGGAAACAGCTATCTTACAGGTTATTATTTTGGAACTGCTACTTTCGGGTCATATAGTATTACATCAACAGGTGCTCAGGATATATTTATAGCGAAGTACGATAGCTCAGGAAATTGCGTTTGGGTAAAGGGTGCAGGGAGCACAGGAACAGATATTGGATATGGCATTGCGATAGATGGCTCGGGAAATGTTATTGTTACCGGAGAATTTATTGGCACTGCTACTTTCGGCTCTACAGTTCTATATAGTATGGATACAACGATTGATGCTTTTATAACAAAATTGGATGCCAACGGAAACTTTTTGTGGACAAAACAAGGAGCTGGTCCGGTAATAGACAGGGGGATTGATGTAGTGTGTGACAATTCAGGAAACATATATGTAACAGGGCAGTTTACGGATACAATTTTGTTTGATGTTCCGTTCGACAATAATATGTATAATGCAATCTTTCTTATTAAATATGATGCTAATGGTAATGAACAATGGGTAACACGTATGGGCGGAGGTACATATAATGTAGCAAATGCAATTGCAATTGACAATTCGGGTAATGTTGTGCTTGCCGGAGATTTCATGGGAACACTAACTTTCTTTTCAACATCTAATGCCATGTATTATCTTACCAATACTTACACAAATAGAATTTTCGTTGCCGAATATAATCCTTCGGGGAATTTAATATGGGCTACGTCAAATGGTTCGAATAGTGAGGTAACTGCAAGAAACCTTGCCATTGATAATTCAGGAAATCCATTTATTATTGGAAACTTTCTATGTAAACTGAATGATTATGCTGATAAGTATGGTCAGGGAACATTTAACAGTGTAGGATTCTGGGATGTTTTTGTAACAAAGTTCAATTCGTCAGGATTGTGGCAATGGAGCAGACAGGTCGCAGGTCATGGAGATGAATACGGGGCGGGAATCGTACTGAATTCATCTGGTGATGCCATAATAACAGGAAGTTTTAATCAGGATCTGATTATTCCTGAGGGATATAATAGATTTCTCGGATATGGAAATGTATATTTTAATACTACCTGTTACTATTATTATTATTACTACTTATATTGCAATGATAACTCCTATTGGGATTATGCAAAATGGAATACTTCAGGAAATGGCGATGCCTTTATAGGAAAAGATATTGATCCCTTACGGCAACCTTACGATTTTTATGTAAGGTATGATACAACCTGTAACCGCGATGTAAGAAATGTTTGTGTTAATCGCTCTGACACATCATGTCCTGATTCTATTTTTATATGTTATCCTGGTGGATATATCAATGCCGATACTAAAACCTGTTATGAACAATATAATAATGGCATTGCCCCAAACTATCATTTTCTTTGGTCAAACGGTGATACCATGCAAACCAATTACATAACATCATCAGGATATTATTCAGTAACAATAACCACCTTTGATGGTTGTTTTACATCTAATGATTCTGCTTATGTTGTGATTGTTCCTCTTCCTCAAATACCAACTATCAGTGATGATGATAGTATTAATATTAATGCAATAATTACTGATTCAATTTTCTTATGCAATGATTCTGTTTTGTTAACTGGTGGGAACTTCGGGAACAATCATATAGGATGGTCAGGACCAAATGGGAGTGATACTATTTCCACAATAGAAGCTACAGTTACTGGATGGTATTATTTTAGAGTTACAAATAATTATGGTTGTGAGAACTATAACCGAGTTTGGGTTCAAATTGGAAACTTACTACAGGTTATTGCCCCTAAAATGATTTGCACCAATTGCATTAATGATACAATATCAGGTTGCGACAACCCTTGTATTGATGTGTTTGTTTATGATACTATTTCTAATCCTAATGCTTATTTCGAATGCATTAATTATGCCTATTTTCATTGGTATGTCTCTCCCAACAATTTTTTTTATTATACAATAACCGATTCATGTCAACCAAATAATCATTTTTGTCCTAATTCATCTGGGTGGTACACAATTACTGATACTTTAATAAGATTTAATAATTGTGATAGCGACACAGTTGTTTGCTCAAAAACAGTTTACTTAAATATTCTTCCAGATACAACCGCTCCTTATTACCCGATTACAATTACAGGACCAACATTTATTTGTCCCGGAGGTAATGACACTATTATGCTGGTTGCAAGCGGAGCACCATCTTATCATTGGTCAACAGGAAGTACAAATGATACAATTTATGTGTCTTATTCTGGATATTATGAGGTTTGGTATTCAGTAACCGTTACAAATATATATGGATGCACAGCGTCATCATATTCTTATGCGGATATTTACATTTACACCAATCCCCAACCCAATGTCACCATGATTCCCTTCAGCGGATTAATATGCCCTAACGATTCCGTTCAACTTTTCTGTGATGGCTCAGGAATATTTGCATGGCATGGTCCAAGCGGTCCGGTAGGAGGGGATACCAATACAATTTATGTAAACCAACCGGGAAACTATTATTGTATCAGAACGGATACAAATGGTTGTACTCTTGTTTCAAATTTTGTTGAAGTATTACAGTACAATACTCCATATCTGATGGTTTCCCCAAGCAATGTTGTATGTGCACACGATTCAATTTTATTGACAGTAATTACAAGCCCGACAGCTACCATAAATTGGTTGCCGCCTCTTAGCGGAAACAGTTTAACAATGTACGTTGATTCATCAGGGACATATTCATGTGAGGTTGTTTGTTGCAATATTACAACTATTGTAAGCGCATCAATTATTATATCAAATCCAATTGCATTGATTTCACCAAACGGACCATTATCAGTATGTCAAGGCGATTCTATTTTACTCACAGGAAACTCAGGAATGGTAATGTATGTCTGGAATCCTGATTCAGTAATTTCTCAAACACTTTGGGTTTCACAACCCGGGATTTATTATCTCACAACCTATGACGGATATGGATGTCATGCAACTGACAGTATAACAATTACTCAAACACCTCCCTATACTGTTCCGTACTTAACCATTTCTCCTTCTGCAATGTTTTGCGCCGGAGACTCAGTTTTAATTACCGTCAATTCAGATTCTTTAAGTATTGTTCAATGGCTGGCTCCGCTCAACGGAAATAGCTTTACTCAATATGTTGATTCTTCCGGAATCTATATTTGTAATGTAACTTATTGCAACATTGAAACAACCGATACTGTTATTGCTACTCGCTTTGTTCCACTGGCAAATATTACAGCATCTGGTCCTCTTACTTTTTGTTCGGGAGATTCAGTAACTCTCACAGCAAATAGCGGAATGACTACCTACCTATGGAGTCCCGGAAACAGCACATCACAATCAATCACAGTCTTTCAAAGTGGAAACTATATTCTTACAACCACAGATTCTATCGGATGTGTCGCTACCGATACAGTATCTGTTCTAGTTACTCCTCCATATACAACTCCATGGTTACAAGCATCCCCAGATACTTTATTCTGCCCGGGCGATTCGGTTTTGATAACAGTAAATTCAAATTCCCTGAGCATCATTAATTGGCTTCCTCCTCTTTCTGGAAGTAGTTTTACTCAGACAGTTAATAATTCCGGAACTTATATATGTACAGTAACTTATTGTGGAATTACCACAACTGATAGTATTACTGTCACACAATTAAGTAGTTCGGCTATTATAACAGCATCAGGACCATTGACTTTTTGTTCGGGGGATTCTGTTGTGCTTACTGCAAATTCAGGTATGACAACTTATTTATGGACACCCGGTTCTTCCACAAATCAATCGTTAACAGTATTTCAAAGTGGAACATACCTGTTAACCACAACAAATTCTATTGGATGCCCTGCCTATGATTCCGTAACAGTTTTAGTAACTCCTGCATATTCAACTCCATGGTTATCTGTTGCTCCAGACTCTGTTTTCTGTGCAGGAAATTCTGTTGTTATAACTGTTAATTCAAGTTCCTATAGTATCATCAACTGGCTTGCTCCTCTTAGTGGAAATAGTTTTACTCAAACGATAAATACCCCCGGAACTTATATCTGTACAGTTACTTATTGCGGTATAGAAACTACCGACAGTATTACAATTACACAGGCAAATCCAATTGCACAAATAACTGCTTCAGGACGAATACCTGTATGCGCAGGCGATACCATTATGCTAAGTGCAAACTCCGGAATGACAACCTATCAATGGACTCCGGGCTTAAGTAATCAACAAAGCATTTATGTCGATAGTGCTAATACTTATTCCTTAACAACCACCGATAGCCATGGATGTACTGCAACTGATTCAATTGTTGTTACCGTTCAAACAAATACACCGCCATTAGTTACCGATACTACTATCTGCAGCGGTGTTTCCATAACTCTTTTTGTAACAGGTAATCCAACAATTGAATGGTACGACTCTATTAACTCCATAAATCCATTTAATTCAGGCAATAGCTATACAACTCCTAATCTTACAACCACAACTACTTATTATGTTTTGATGGATTCAGGCATGTGCAAATCAGCAAGAGTGCCAATAGTTGTTACCATAGAACAGTGTTGCTTAATTATTCCAAATGTCTTTACACCAAATGATGACGGACGTAATGATGAATGGAGAATTGAAGGAAAAGCCCTCAAAGACCTGCATGTTAAAATTTATGACAGATGGGGATTATTAATTTATGTTATGGATGGATTAAAAAGCGAATGGAAAGGACAAATCATGAATACTAACCAGTTGGCGCCCGATGGTGTGTACTACTGGATTGCCGAATTAACTGACATTTTTGATAACCCAACACAACAAAAAGGTTTTATCGAATTAATCAGAAACTAACTACATAATCTAAAGATTTATTTTATTTGTTTATTTAAAATATATTTTGTAAATTTGTTGTAGAAATACAATCTTACAAAAAATATATTAATAAATCCTGACAAATGAAAAAATCAATTACTCTAATCTCAATCACGTCTATTATCGTGATGCTTGGTTCTCTAAATGCATTCTCTCAATGGAGTCCCCCAGTCAATATTTCTCCAAATGCAAACAATGCGCAGCTAAATGAAAACATGGGTCGCTGCCTTGATGTCAGTGGAGATACATTACACGTTGTCTGGAGTCAGCAAACCATTTCCGGTCGAGCTGTTTATTATTCCCATTCCCTTGACACAGGATTAACATGGAGTGTTGCCGTACCTATTTCAGATACCATTGGCAATTGCTATTATCCTGCAATAGCAGTATCCGGTTCAACAGTTCATGTGGTATGGTTCGATAATACTCTATCCACTCCTGCATCCTGGTATAGACGTTCTTTGGATGGCGGAAACACTTGGGGTCAAAGGGTTTTAATTGATAGCAATACGATATTCTGGCCAGGAGTTGCAGCCTCAGGTTCACTAGTTGCCATGTCCCTGAATAAAGGTATTTTCGACAGCACATTGGTTTTTATGCGTCGCTCTATTGACAATGGAACTAACTGGGATCCTGAAGTTCAGGTATCTCACCGCCCTCCGGTTGCCGGGCGTTCCGAAGATCCCGCTATTGCGGTTTTAGGCTCTGATATTCATCTTTCATGGAATGATAACAGAATTGACACCATGCAAATCTGGTATTCCCATTCACCCGACGGAGGAATTACTTGGAACGGGGAAACCCGCATCAGTGGAAGCCATTCATACACCACAATGGTTTGTCCCGACGGTCCAAATGTAGATGTACCTTATGGTAATTATGGAGGAGGATTTAATGTGTGGCTGAGGCAATCCGCTGATACCGGTTCAATCTGGGGGGCAAACCAACAACTTACTTCAATTGGTGGCAGATTATATCCTTTCGAAGTTCGTAACGGCTTAAATCTGCATATAGTTTGCGACGGAAATGGAATTAAATATTTACATTCCGGTGATGGCGGATTAACATGGGATAGCGAAGTTGCTTTAGGAACAGGTGGCGCACCATTTATTGCATATACCGGATGCATGCTTCATGTTATTCGTGCCGATAGCGGCAAGATAAAATACATACGCAATCCCACAGGTAATTGTGTCACTACAGGAGTTAATGTAATTGATAATGCAAGTGAAGAGTTAAAATTATTTCCTAATCCAACAAGTAATTACTTCATCATTAAATCTTCTTCCGAATTAGGATTGATTATAATAAATAATATTATCGGCGAACTAATCTATCAACAAACTTCTGCAACAAAGGAACAACAAATAGATTTAAACAAAGAGCCTGCAGGCGTTTATATTCTTTCAGTTCAAGGAAAGCATTTCAGAATATTAAAAGAATAAATACCTTTTAAAATTTCAAAATATCCTTAGTTGTTTTATTTCATATCCCGATAAAGCATCAAAAATCCTTTATCCTTATTTATTTGTGTGGGATCACATCCAAACGAATAAGTAGCCAACCAATAGTAACAACCTTCCGGCACATCCGAGTTCTTATATTTCCCATCCCAATGATATGATTGATTATTCGTTTCAAACATCAACTCTCCCCAGCGATTGAATATCTTCAAATCATAATTTGTTGTTGATACAATTCCAGGAATAAAGTAATCATTTTTTCCATCGGCATTAGGTGTAAAAACATTTGGTGGAGCCCAATAATCCGAGTCATGAATAAAGCTAACATTTATAGAATCTGTTTTAAGACATTTACCATCACTTGCCACCAACCAATATATTCCACCGGGAGGGTAAATAGTAATTATTTTTGTAGTATCACCCGTTGACCATAGATAGTGCGGAGCAACAACTCCTGCATTGATGGTCCCTGTATTACCACAAATTACTTTATCTCCTCCAAGGTTCGGACTAGGCGGAGTTATAACTGTTAAACTTACCGTATCTGAACTTATGCAATTACCATTATTCACCCTTACCCAATATTTTCCCGTACTATCTGCATTAATTGTTTGAGTGCTTGCTCCTGATGACCACAAATAAGCATATCCAGGATTTCCTGCATCAAAAGTCATACTCTGACCAAGACAAATAGAAGTATCAGGACCAATAGAAACCGCAGGCGTTGGAACAATAGTTATATTGATACTATCCGCAGCCGTACAACTTCCATTATTTACAACAACCCAATAAGTACCCGAAGCGCTCGCAGTAATACTCTGCGTTGTCTGCCCCGATGACCATAGATAACTATTCCCCGCATTTCCTGCATTTAATGTTACAGTCAAAGGCGTACAAACCGATGTATCATTTCCCAAATTCACAACAGGCGGATTAACAGTCGTTATATGCACAGTATCACTACCTGCACATGTCCCGATATTAACATACACCCAATAATTTCCAGCAGTATTTACATTAATACTCTGCGTGGTTGCTCCCGTATTCCATAAATAATTATACCCTGCATTTCCCGCATTCAAAGTAACAGTCATACCTATGCAAATAGTACTATCCGGACCAATGTTCACAGTCGGATTGTTCACAACAGTAATAGTCAAACTATCAGTAGAAACACATCCTGCATTACTCACATGAACCCAATAAGTCCCCGCATTTGTCGTAGTAATAGTCTGTGTTGTTGCTCCGGTTGACCATTGATAAGTATCCCCCGGATTTCCCGCATTCAAAGTAACCTGCTGTCCGCTGCAAACAGAAGTATCATTTCCAAGATTTACAACAGGAGGATTTACAACAGCAATATGAATAGTATCCCCTCCGATACAACTCCCCGCACTAACAATTACAGAATAATTACCCGTTGTATTTGCAGTAATAGTTTGCGTCGTAGCACCCGTTGACCATTGATAAGTATCCCCGGGATTTCCAGCATTCAAAGTAATATTATTCCCACTACAGATACTCGTATCATTACCTAGATTTACAACAGGATAAGGAACAAAAGTAACCGATATGGAATCCGTCCCGATACAACCTCCATTATTAACATGCACCCAATAAATACCACTCGTATTCACACTGATTGTTTGAGTAGTTGCGCCTGTCGACCATGTATAGGTAGCTCCCGTATTTCCTGCATTAAGTGTAAACGGACCACTACCGCACATACTCGTATCATTACCTAAATTTACAACTGGTGGTTGAGTAAATGTAACATGAAAAGTATCAGTAACATTAACAGTCTGAGAGCATGCAAGAGCCCCGGTAACATGCACCCAGTAAGTCCCCGCAACCGAAACACTGATAGTATCAGTAGTTGCTCCGGTTGACCACAAATAACTTACTCCCGAAGCCGTTGCAGTAAGTGTTACAGGCGAAGTACACGAAACAGTATTGATTACTTGCGCCGTATCAGTTGATGTAGTCGTACAAACCGGAAAACTAAAAGAACCAAAAAATGCTACTCCGCAAGCTAGAATTTCTCCCGGAGCACTCCCATTATTAACATCAAAAACCCTTGCTCCATTTGTTGCTACAGCAGTAATATGATTAAGATTGTTATCAAATTCAATGATACTATCTGCACTTCCAACGTATATATTTCCACATGAATCACTGCATATTCCACCGGTTACATAAGCAATACCTCCCGGAATAGGAACACTGCCAAGCAAAGTAAGCGTTGCTTTATCCCATTTTTTCACTGTCAATCCATCATACGTAAATATTCCGCAAGCATTGACGGTCGTCCCATTAAATCCTGAGTAACTCGAATTAGTATTGCTTCCCTGAGTTTCATAAAGTAAATATCCATCTTGCACAGACCCTGTTGTTGTATTCGATGAATTAATCTTCCAAAGAAGATTGGTCGAATCCGCTGTTGCACCGGTCGAAAAAACCAATCCATAAGCATCGCCATTGGCATCCACCGACATACATCGGGTTTCACCATGATGACAAGTCGGATGATAATAATAAGGCGAATAAACCCCTGTATTCGGATCAATGTTTAATAGCATAGGGGTAAGATTAGCAGACGTAGTATCGAATTTCATCCCTATAATATCCAATTGTCCATTCACAGGATTCGGAAATATCCTATAGGTTTCAATACTAAAGGTCAAACTATCCACACTCCAAACCAAAGTACCACCCTGATTTAATTTGATACAATAATCTCCCCAAGGACCATAAATGCAATATGCATTTCCTGCAGCATCAATCGTAAAGTCGCCATAATAGCCCGTAGCCGCAGTATTATAAGTCCATATCGGTGCACCAAGTGAAGTATATTTTTGCAGTTGGTAAGGACTTGCTCCTCCATAAACATAAATATTTCCCAGCGGGTCATGTTGAATATCATAAGCACTGTTATAAGTTGAAAAATTCGGATTGTTTATCCACGGATCAATAACTAAAGGTTCTGTTAAAGACTGAATATTTTTAGATATATGAAACGAAACCGTTTTTCCATGTACTTCAAAATTAGAAGGAATTATAATTTTTATATTATCCACATAAGTAAAACTTTCAGGAGCCTTATCAGTATAAATTCCATTCTGAGAATTCATCACCAGGTTTCCTGATTTATCTTTATCAATACCATCCACCCCACTCCATTGCATCCTGATAACAGAGGCATCTGCACCCGGATGAACAATAAAAGAATATTTTATTCCGCCCTCTGTTTTGTAAGAATAAACCACATCAATTCCCTGGTAAATATTTTTTATCGTAAGCTTTTTCCATCCATTAGCACGTATAGTTCCGTTCTTAATTTTATGATGGATTGACAGTGAAAAAATGGGATAAAGCAACGCTTACTTTGCTTGGCAGTGTTCCTATTCCGGGAGG
>Ga0207096_1215_pt1 | contig 9928 bp, 2 predicted proteins | sample Alteio_BWMinHeat_86_FD_153547 | JGI IMG/M metagenome (GOLD analysis project Ga0207096, IMG submission 153547) | Enriched cells from forest soil in Barre Woods Harvard Forest LTER site, Petersham, Massachusetts, United States -... | ecosystem: Environmental > Terrestrial > Soil > Temperate forest >...
ATATCATGTTCACTCTTAAAAGGACGAAAGTATGAATATGCGTTTTTTTAAACTTTCTCTCTTCTTTTCCATGAGCTTTCTGAGCTTTCTGAGCTTTCTGAGCTTTCTGAGCTTCGCAAATGCAAATGTTTCTGTACAGATTTATTATAAAAATATTAATTGTTCATCCCCAGGATGTGAGGCCCTGTATTTTTTTTATGGCAATTCCAGCACCCCAACGGATGCTGTTCCCCTAAGGCCTGAAAATCCAACCTTTGGTGTTGTAACACACCTTTCCAATCCTGCTCGGGCCATGTTTAAAGGTGTGGATTGCATGCCATCCTCGTTTCCAACCACGGATAATACAGTATTACGAGCAGATATAAACGTAGAGCAAAGTAGTGGGGCGGTAAGTTGCGCCATTACGATACTGAGGCCATAAATTTATCAAACCTCAGCCCAGGTTTGCCCTGCATTCGCCTCAACAACCAAAGGGACAGACAATAATACCATTTTGCGATCAAAAGTGTATAAAAACACGATGCTGTCATGCTGGGCCCTGTCCCTTGGCTCGTGGCGGGGATTGTTTCAGCATCTAAAAGAGATCCTGAAATAAATTCAGGATGACAACCGGGGTGGTGGAAAATTTTATACACTCTTTGATCGCAAAATGGTATTATTTTGGCCCCTCATGAAAAAATCCCGGCACAAAAAAATCCCTCCCTTGTTTTTGGGCAAAGGGAGGGAGGATCATTCAAAAGCCTTTTAAAGAGGATGTTGTTAACCCCCTAAGACATTCATACCGCCTTGGATAAAAAGATGATCGAGCGCCTTGAAAACTTCCATTAAAGTAAAGATACTCATTATAACATTACCAACAGTATTTTGGATCTAAAGATCTAAAAGTGTTCCTTCTGGTGAGGTGTCTACGTAATGTGTATCGTCTGAAGGCCCTGTGGCTGTTGCAATTCCCCATATATTACTACTAAACCCTCTCTCCCTTACCGTTTAAGAAGATAAGGGAGAGGGAAAAGAGTTCAATTAAAAAAAGCCCCCGGTAATATGAGTAATAGTTGTTTCGATATAAACATGAACGGGTGATAACCCTCCAAAATTTGTAAAATACTCCCAATTATTGTAACCAGGTATATTACCACCTGTCAAGTTACCCCAACCAGGGTGGCTGGTATTACCATTATTAATAGCATCTGGATTAAAATCAAGCTGTACAGTATCTGAAGAATTACCGTTAATATAAAGGCTAAAACCCCGTGAGTCGTTATTTACAAAATGTTCATTAAGTTCAAGAGTCGCAGGTGTCGTCAGATTTGACATATCAATCGTACTTACCGCTGTTGCATGGAAAGAGGGAGTCCCTGTAAGTGGAAGAGCTAGGTTTATTGGATGTGTTCCCGAGGGAGTCCCCTCAAATTGAAGAATATTCGTGCCAAGCGGATTTCCTTGAAAGTTGATATGGTAGGGGTTCCCGCTTGAATCCAGAACCTGATTCAGCTCTAATATATCCGTTCCTGTGCCTCCATGAATTGTGAAATTGGTTTGTTCAGCTGATATCAGTGTATTAAACACATTGTTCATAATAATTGTATCATTCCCACTGTTGGCATAGATGTCACTATAGGAGCCTCCGTCATTAAACAAGCCAGCCTTTCCAGCAATGATCGTATCGTTGTTCGTGCTTGGTCCTAGTACAGAAGAACCGTAGGTACCACTGCCCGCATCCACAATATAGGTGGCAGTACCCGCCGTTGTCCCTGCTAAACCGCCAGTTCCGGGTTGAGTATGGCTCTGAAGAGTGGAGTATGATTGTGTATCGGCCATACCATTTGCGCCGTTACTCTCTTTTATTCCGCCGGCTCCGATCTGCCCTTGAACAATAACATTGTTTCCTCCACCAGCATCAACAAGAATATAGGTGTCATTTCCCCCATTTCCGCCATTTCCGCCATTGCCGCCATTTCCGCCCAGTTCTTCATCCGCTGCATTACCTGAAGAGGGAAGACCTAAAATTCCTGTATTTACAACATTGTGTGTAATTGTATAATTACCCATCCCCCCAGTGCCACCATAACCAGTATTTCCTGCATGTCCTTCATTTCCTCCGATTATGTAAGAGTCCAATAGGTTAAAGGCAAGAAGGGTATAGGTAACCGATTGCCCATTTCCCCCATTGCCACCATGACCAGAGGTTCCAATAGCAGTGTAATTAGAAATATCAAAAACTGAAGAATCATTCTGATCCGGAGTCAGTATAAACAGAGAATCTCCTCCATTCCCACCATTTCCTCCATTGGCGCCATCTCCAGCGCTGATATTTGCACCAATGTCAAAGCTATGGAGTGCAGTCGCATTAGCATCAAAGGTCAGATTTAGGTCGTGCAAGAGGGGGTTTAAGCTATGGGGGTCATAGCTATTTCCGGTTGTTCCATTAAAAACGACAGGAGCACCGTTTACTATTTGTGAAGGGCTAGCATCCCCACCAACACCACCAATACTTGCTGCATAACTGGTTGCGGATGGCAACTCAGACGTAGCTGGTGGCGTAATAAATGCTGATGGCAGCAGAGGCGTAAAGATTGTGCCATTTATAAAGATACTCCCGAAATTTGCCACTGGCACAGTATAAAGTATCGAACCATCAGGTGTAATATTAAGATCTGTAGGATCTGTGAAATAAGCATCCAGCCCTGGAATAGTAGGAACAAACTTGTCAAGGGTAACAGTCACGACTTGGGATAGATGTGCGACTTGGGATGGGAGATCTACTGTACTATTGACAGTAAAAGAGTCCGTCAACGTGTGTTGTCCTGCAGGGAAAGAGATGTTGGTAGAGGCCGTATAAACCCAGTGGCCAGAAGAATCTACCGAATAGGTCCCATAGGTTGTTGCACCAGAAGCCGCTTCAAAAGGCACTGCAGGTCCATCAGAATCATTCAACATCAAGTTGCCGGAGGTTGCTAAGGCGGCCGCATTGATATTTTGGATTAAAGTGGAGCTTGTATCTCCCGTAATCGTTGCAGAATCATCATGAACGGTGACGGTCACCGTAGCAATAGGTACAGAAGGATTTTGCGACGTGTAAATGGGAAAGCTATCCTGTATACTCCCTCCCTCTGGAATAATGGGATGTCCGGGGCTATAAGTCCATGCTCCAAATCCAACAGCATATAGTCCGCCTAAGGCCGTCCTACCGCTCGTTTTTTCAAGGGATAGAGAATCACCATCAGTATCTGATAGACTTATGAGCTCAAACGCAACGACGTCTGATCCTTCTGTGACAGAACCAGTTAGAGTGCCCACAACCGTTGGCAGTTCGTCATTAATGATAACCTTGACTGTTTGGTGCACACCATCTGTTGTGGTTGCGACGAAGCTATCTGTAACACTGCCAGCATCTGGAATACTAAGATTAGCACTATTGATGGAGTAGGTCCACACACCAAAGCTGTTTAAAGTATAGGTGCCCCCAAGGGCCGTTGTTCCACTAGGTACGTTTACAAAGTTTGCAGGAAGGAAACTATCAGGATCGGAAACAGTTAATACTCCCGATGCATCTAGGTGCCCATTGCTATCCACGTTTTGACCTTGGATTAAGGTAGGAATGGTTGGTTGTGTAATCGTGGTGTCGCTTATAACCTGCAAGGTAATGGGATAGCTGGTCACCGAAGGATCACCTGCATTAGCAGGATCCAGATTGGTTGCGATAACGTCAACGGTATAGGTCCCAACAACATCTCCTCCCATGGGATCAGTAGGTGTCCCTGTGAGCATATTGTTCATAATCGACAAACCATAGGGCAAAGGATGGGCAGGATCAGCTACAATTGAAATTGGATCATCCGTGCTAAAGAACGTCGAAAGGGGACTGTTAGCAGCCATTCCTTCCTGTAAAATAACAGTATCACCTGTGAGGATAGGAACCGCTGCTACTTCATTTGACGCATCAGTAACGGTTAAGTTAAAGCTTACACTGAGGTGGTTACCGGGATCATTGGCATTGGCAGGATCCGTATTGGTGGCCGTGATGGTAATTTGATAGACTCCATTGCCCACCAACGGTGCACCCAAAATATCAACACCGCGCGTGGTGGGATCGGTCCCTAAGGATAAGCCTGCAGGTAGTCCAGGATTGGGAAGGAGTGTACCCCCGCTAACGACATAGTATGTGCTATAGCTGAGCGGATCCTCTGAGTCTGTTTGGGTAAAAAGGCTAAAAGGAGTAGGCACAGCTTGCGTAAGAACTACAGGAGTAATATTTTGCCCTTCTTGAACGGTTTGATCGGGAAGGTATGCGGACGGTGCACCGATAAGTCCCAACGACTCATGCGCATCGCCTACCGTGACGTTAAGCGTACCGCTTGCTGTAACACCATGATAATCCTGAACGGTGTAAGGTAAATTGACCGTACCTTCGCCGGCACCAGGAGTTCCGCTGATAAGACCTAATTCTCCATTAGAGTCAATGATAACATCCCCTATAGATGTGGTAAAACCAGCATTATTACCAGGGCTAATAGGATATACCGTACCATTATAGCTCACAGAGGTGACAAACAAGTCTGCCACACTGGAATTCGTTGGAGAAAAGACATCATTGGGGTCGTTACTTGTGACAACGATCTGATCAGAGCCAATGGACAAGTCATCACCAAAGCGTACAAAAAGGGTTGGCACACTTGTGGAGAGGGCAATAATAGGTGGAAGTGTAATCTGTGTTGAAACAGCAGCATGATCAATAGCATTATCCCCATCATCGGCTGTCACCGTTACGGTTGTGGGGGTCAGCGATCCTACTGTGGGTGTTCCCGAGATAAGGCCTGTGCTCGCGTTAATCTGAAGCCCTGCAGGAAGACCGACGGCTGTGTAGACGGCTTCCGAAGGATCGACAGGCGATGCAAAGAGCTGAGAAGCATCATAGGAATAGGAGACTCCTGTTTGTATATCGCTTGTTCCGGGAAGGGCTGGGTTTTGAGCCAGCTGAAACTCATCATTGGCATCATTGATTGTCAATGTAAATGTTTGACTTGCGCTTGGCGAAACCCCATTGACCACATTGCCTGGATCCAGGTTGGTGGCTGTGATCGTTATTTGATAGGTGCCGATCGCGGAATCACCCACTGTCCCCACGATTGAGGCAGAATCCGTTGCAGTGTTTGTTACGAGAGATAGCCCATTAGGCAGTCCAGGATTGGGGAGCGATTGATCCCCATTAAGGACATAGTATGCGCTATAGCTGAGAAGATCATCTGTTTCCGTATGAGTGAAAAAGTCTGTAAAGGGATTCAAGGGACTATTGATGCTCAAAATAGGGGAACTGGCACCTTCCTGGATTGTTACATTAGCAATAGGAAGATTTGCTGAAACGATATCAGGAGCATCATTGATCGTAAGGGTCATCGTACTTGAGGCTGTATGACCAGCAGTATCGGTGAGAGTATAAGGAATGGTCACCGAACCTGATTCGGCTCCCTGTGCTGGCTGAAAAAGGAGTTGTCCCGTGGAAGCCAAGGACTCGATAGTTCCAAAGGGAGCACCCTGTAAGGTAAACGCGTCAGTAATGAGCTGCCCTGGAAATGTATTCATACCAAAAAAGGAGGAAATATGGACATTGCCAGCTGCGAAAGAATCATTTGCACTGTACACAGCGATTTGCCCAAGAACACCAGCCTGATCATTTTCCGTGTCAACAAGTGTCGGCGTGCTGGTGGCAAGTGGCGCAGCCGTAAGGGGAATGATCACCGAAGCAGCATCTGCGCCATTATCAACAGCACTATCTCCATCATCAGCCGTAATTGTAATAGTGCTAGGAGGAGCTACCCCATTGGCAGGTGTGCCTGTAATCATCCCTGTCTGTGAATTGATTTGCAACCCATCAGTCAATCCAGGTGCGGAATAAGTAACCTCGGAAGGATCTGCGAGTGTAAAGAACTGTGCTCCGTTTAGCGCAAAGGGCAGACCGGGTGTAATAGCCCCGTAGCTCACGGAAGAGGGGTTCAAACCAACGATTTCATTAGGTTGATCGACGATCGTAACAGAAAAGGTATTTGAGAAAGCGGTATGCCCATCTGCCGTTGTCGCCTCAACCTGAAACGCTAACGTTGAAGAGGTGATATTGGCATCAAGGGGAGTACCAAACAGAGAACCCGTTTGGGTATTAAACTCAAGCCCATCCGACAACGTCTCGATCCCATTGGCAGTAGTGGAAACAACGGGAATAGGAACATGGGTAGGATCAACAATCGTAAAGGTAAGAGGATCTTCATCTGTATGAGACACAATGATCTGGCTCTGAATAAATCGGCTTCCAAGGTTCACCTCACCACTGACTCCTTCGTCTGCTGCTGCAGAAGTGACGACAAAAGAAGCACCAAGAGGAGGCACAACAAGGAAATTAGCTGTCAGTGATGTAATGGTATCGGGTGTATCCGTAATGGTGACACTAAATACATTAGAGGTGGCAGAAAGCCCATCAGATGAAATAGCTTTAATTTCAAAATACTGCGTCCCTAGCTCGGAATCGTTTGGATAAACATCAGGCCCATTTGAGAGAACACCTGTTGTGGGATCCCAAGCCAGGCCTGGAATTTGTGAATTGCTAAGCACCGGCACAGGGTTATCGCCTGCCGCATCCGAGGTGCTGTAAAGAACGAAGCCATTAAAGACACCAGAGATATCCGTAAGGTATGATTGGGCGACATTTAACGCAAAAGGCTGCGTGCCATCAAGGGTCTGAGCAGGAATGGCCGCGGCCGCGGTTACCGTATCGATAAGAGGGGCAACATTAAAGGTAATCGTGTTGGATATGGCTGGATCCGTTGAATTTGCTGGATCCTCATTCGAAACATCAATAGTTACCGTATACGTTCCTGGAGCTCCTGTAATTTGGCCCGTGATGGCCCCCGTGTTTTGATCAAGCGTCAGTCCAATTGGTAGCTGGTTGAGGGAATGAGGGTCAACCACAAAGTTACCGAGTTGATCATCACTCAAGAACAGACCTGTGGCATTGATCGAAATACTATCCTCTTGAATTTGGCTATAGATTAAGGTCGCTGCTGGGTTGGTGGTGACTTCGTTGTGGGCATCAGCAACAGTCAGCGTAAAGACATTTGAGATATAGGCACTATCAGAAGAGTGGGCTTGAACCTCATAATTCTGGGTAAACCCAATGTGAGCATCATCAGGAATCATGCCTGTGATTTGCCCTGACGTTGGATCAAAGGATAAGCCATTAGGCAAAGCTGTTGCAGCTGTAAGGGGATTTCCACTGCCATCAAGAAGCGTGTAAACTAAGGCAGGATCATCCGATTCCGCGTGGGTTAGAGTATTGGCAAAACCGCTCGCAAAATTAACCCCTTCTACAGGTGTTACATTGCCGACAGAGAGGGCCCCTGTGATCGTATCGGGAGCATCAGCAACAGTCAGCGTAAAGACATTTGAAATGTATGTACTATCAGAAGAGTGGGCTTGAACCTCATAATTCTGGGTAAACCCAATGTGAGCATCATCAGGAATCATGCCTGTGATTTGCCCTGATGTTGGATCAAAGGATAAGCCATTAGGCAAAGCTGTTGCAGCTGTAAGGGAATTTCCACTGCCATCAAGAAGCGTGTAAACTAAGGCAGGATCATCTGATTCCGCGTGGGTTAGAGTATTGGCAAAACCGCTTGCAAAATTAACCCCTTCTACAGGTGTTACATTGCCGACAGAGAGGGCTCCTGTGATCGTATCAGGAGCATCGGCAACCGCAAAGTGGAAGGTTTGCTGTAAGCTTGCATCTGCACTCGTACCCGTGATGCCTACGGTGTAACTTAGGTTATCGTCTGTTGGTGTGCCCGTAATCTGGCCAGTTGCTGATAAGGACAACCCTGCTGGCAATGCGCCCGATGTAACGGCGTAGGTAATCGTATCATCACTTTCAATAGAATTCTGATGAGCAAAATATGTACTGATGTCGACAGGGGTCAGAACCGCACCTTCTGTTCCCAGAGAGATAGAGGCTGGCATTGTTCCATGAGGAATAATCGCATCCGTTGCATCGGCCACGTTAATCGTGAAGGTATCCGTTGCACTGACCAGATCCAGCATATTGGTGGCTGTGACGGCTACCGTATGGGCTCCCACGACTTCAACCCCATTGAGGTCCGTAGGTGTACCAGAGATGGCTCCTGTGCTTGCATTGATGGTAAGACCATTGGGTAAACCTGTAGCCGTGTAGGTCAGAGGATCGTCCGACTCTATTGCAAGATGAGAGAAGGCTGGAGCAACAGAAAATGCTGTTCCTTCTGTTGCACTCTGGTTAGCTGTTTGCGTAAAAGAGACCATATCTTGAGCATCGGCCACGTTAATCGTTAAGGTATTGGTTGCACTAAGATGGGTAGATTCATTCGTATCCGTATTTGTTGCGATCACAGTGACGTGATAGGTACCGGCTTCTACCGTTGGTGTTCCTGTAATTCCCGTAGCTGCGTTGTAGGTAAGGCCAGCAGGAAGGCCGCTAACGGCAAGAGAATAGGTGTCATTTTCTGACTGGGTGAATAAGGTGCTGAAAATATGTGCATTGTCCAATGAGAAGGCCGTTCCTTCCGTTGCAGATGGTTGGTTAGTAGGTGTAATCGCCGTAATCACATCGTGGTCCGCGCCCAACAGGATTGTTCCCATACCGTTAGCATGACCTCCAAAACCATCCGCATTGGTGTAATTAAAGGAAATATTGAGGCCTGGATGGGAGAGGACGACAGAATCTAAAGCCGCTACATTAGAAAGTGAATAATTACCGTTGTTAAATAAGGTTAGCAAAGCATGGCTGCTCGAGCCCACAGGTGTGAGATCAAAGGTGGAAAACTCCCCAGCCAGAGGATTGCCCACCGTTGGAACAAAGGCCGTGTAATCAGCCGTAACGGTTAAATAAGCCGTGTTGCTGCTAACAGGCATGGACATGGAATAAAGATTCAACGTATGACCTTGATACCCTACATCACTCACCAGAAGAAAGGGCGTACTGGCAATGTTTGCTAACCCAATCGCGGCAGTTGTTGTGTAGGCATGAGCCGTAGGATTAACGTCGAGGACGAGGTTTTTGAAGTTCAAAACGTCTAGATTGAGGCTATAGCCAAACTTTGAATCATAGGATCCAAAGTGAAAATCTTTTCCCGACGTATCGAGTGTAGCAAAATTTGCTCCCAAATAGGAAGCAAAGGTGGTGGTGGATGTGACAGAAGTGGCTGTAAACTTATTCAAATCAGCTGTGGTTGCAAAGGCAAGGGAGAGTGTATTCGTCCCTCCTACGCCGCCATCATACAAATCGCCCGTCGTGGAATATGTTTTCCCATTGATACTAACTATAGACGTCCCTGTGGCTTTTCCATCGATGGGCACATTAAAGTCGGCCATGTTATTGCCTGCGCCCAAAATAATCGCTTGCGGACCGGTGGTTAAGATATCAAGCGTCGTAGGCGCACTTCCTGCTGTTGAACTCACAATAGCGGCAACAGCACCCGTTTCATTCCCAGGCATGCCTACAATCAGATTCTGACTCTTACCACTAATGATAAGACTATCAGAAGCAGCCTCTAAGTCGATATAATTGTAGTTTGTAGCGGAACCACCATTGATGATGATGTGCGCCGATCCCGTCGAATATTGAGTCGTGAAATCACCCGTGTAGATGAAGTTATTTCCACCCGCACTGTTAATACTATCGTTCCCCCCCAAACCAAAAACCACATTCATTGAGGATGCGGTCACACTGGCTGTATCATTACTGCTTAGGGAATCAACATAGTACGTTATACCATTAATCGTTGTAATTTTAAACATAACACCATCTCCACCATGAAAACAATATTAATACACATATTAGTTAACTTATACTTATAGTGTACCACGTTTTTAACTATACACAAATAAAAATGGTAAAATATTTTTTACCATT
>Ga0207096_1189_pt1 | contig 9920 bp, 8 predicted proteins | sample Alteio_BWMinHeat_86_FD_153547 | JGI IMG/M metagenome (GOLD analysis project Ga0207096, IMG submission 153547) | Enriched cells from forest soil in Barre Woods Harvard Forest LTER site, Petersham, Massachusetts, United States -... | ecosystem: Environmental > Terrestrial > Soil > Temperate forest >...
TTACATATACAATGTGCTTGGCGATTTACAAATGAAATAGAAATTATTGCTGGTCATATGGATTTATATAATCAATCAAATGAAAATGCGGAATATGATGAAAATTTTGATTGGACTGTTTATAATTCAAACTTAAGAGATGTTAAACTTAATAAGTTACTAAGTGATTTTAGACTTATTGTTATTTCAGCTTGTATTGATAAATTTGGTGGACTTGAAATTCAATTAGATAATAAAATAAAGTTATCGATATTTCCTGAAGAATCAAGTAAAGCTGACATTGAATATTGGAGATTGATTGATAACAAAAATGATAAATCAAAACATTTTGTAAGCTGGTCAACAGGATTTGAAGCAGAATAATTTTATTTAGTTAGAAGATTAATGTTCTATATTTTATCTGCTAAATAACAAATGAATTCATGCCTTCTCTCCCAAGTACTCAATACTTTTTAGTAATTTTGCTTCATGAATCAGGATTTAACAAATAAACGCGCCTTGGTATGCGGAAGCACACAGGGCATAGGCAAAGCAGCAGCATTGGAACTTGCATCAATGGGCGCAAACATCACGCTGATAGCAAGAAACGAAGCATCGCTGAAGGAAACTTTAACGGAATTAGACACCACCTTGCGACAAACGCATGATTATATTGTTGCCGATTTCTCCGAACCTCATGAAGTAAAAAGAAAAGTTACTGAATATATATTGGCTCATGGACCTGTAAATATTTTGGTCAATAACACAGGAGGACCGGCATCAGGACCCATTGTTTCCGCCAAGACTGATGAGTTCATCGAGACTTTTTATCGTCATCTTATCTGCAATCATATCCTTGCACAAGCGGTTATCGAAGGAATGAAGACTTCGGGTTATGGGAGGATAATTAATGTTATCTCTACTTCCGTGAAGCAACCCATTAAAGGACTTGGCGTGTCGAATACCGTGAGGGCAGCGGTTGCAAATTGGGCAAAAACGATGTCATTTGAATTGGCGCCTTTCGGAATAACAGTTAATAATGTTTTGCCGGGAGCCACGATGACAGGGCGATTGAAGTCCATCATAGAAGCCAATGCAAATAAAAAAGGATTATCGAAAGAAGAAATAGAAAAAGAAATGCTTGCTGAAATTCCGGCACATCGTTTTGCCGAACCTTTTGAAGTTGCGAATGCAATTGCGTTTCTTGCCTCGCCTGCTGCTGCATATATTACCGGCATCAATATCCCCGTGGATGGCGGGCGGACGATGAATCTATAAGGGTAATTATAAATTATGGATTATAAATTATAAATTAATTCAAGTACATCTGTTATGCAAAAGTATACTCTCGGATTTTCTCCCTGCCCCAATGATTGCTTTGTTTTTGATGCAATGCTTCACGGGAAAATAGATACTGAAGGATTATCTTTTCAACCCGTTATTACTGATGTGGAGGATTTGAATCAACGCGCATTTAAGGGAGAATTGGATATAACAAAAATCAGTTATCATGCTTATGCTTATATTAATAAGGAGTATGTTTTGCTGCATGCAGGGAGTGCCTTGGGAAACAATTGTGGACCATTGCTGGTCGGGATTTGTAATCCCGACCTGATAGCTCAGGATTTGCAATCCTATGTAACAAAATTAAAAATTGCAATCCCAGGAAAATATACAACAGCAAATCTTTTAATGGGATTATATGCTCCCGATGCAAAAAATAAAGTGGAAATGGTTTTCTCTGCAATAGAAGATTCAATTTTAAATGGTAGTGTTGATGCAGGAGTTATCATTCACGAAAATCGTTTTACCTATCAGCAAAAAGGATTGCATAAAATCATTGATCTTGGCGAGTATTGGGAAACGTTAACACAGTGTCCGATACCATTAGGAGCCATTGCTGTGAAAAGAAAGTTGGCTGATGATGAAAAAGAAAAGATAAACAGAGTGTTGAGACAAAGTGTTGAGTTTGCATTTGCAAATCCTGAATCAAGTATGGAATTTGTTAAACAACATTCTCAATCAATGAGTGAGGAGGTGATGAAAAAGCACATTGATTTATATGTGAATAAGTACAGTATTGATTTGGGTGATGTAGGAAGGAATGCTGTGAATGTATTATATAAAAAAGCCCAAGAAGCGAATATCATCCCTGAAATGAAAGAGGATATTTTCATCTTACAACATTCAACAATTACCAATTAAGCAATGATAATAGTCACAGGAGCCGCAGGTTTTATTGGGAGTTGTTTAGTTCGAAAACTGAATTATGAGGGATATTATGATATAGTGGTTGTGGATGATTTCAGTGATGCTGAGAAGAATAAGAATCTTGATGGAAAAAGATATTCTAAAAAAGTTGATAGAGAGAAATTTGTTCAATGGCTGAGAGATAATCAACTCCTGGTACAGTTTGTTTTCCATATCGGAGCACGAACGGATACCACTGAATTTGCTACCGAGATATTTAATAAACTGAATCTTAATTTTTCTAAAGATGTCTGGAAAGTTTGTGTAGAATTTGGATTGCCTTTAGTGTATGCATCATCTGCCGCTACTTATGGTAATGGGGAGTTTGGCTATGATGATGATATTTCTTTATTGGATAAATTAAAACCATTGAATCCTTATGGAGAATCAAAAAATGATTTTGACAAATGGGCAGTGAAGCAGGAAAAGAAACCTTATTTCTGGACGGGATTAAAGTTCTTTAATGTTTATGGACCTAATGAATATCATAAAGAACGCATGGCTTCAGTAATCTATCATGCTTTCAATCAGATAAAAGAAACAGGGAAGATGAAGCTATTCCGTTCTCATAATCCAAATTACGAAGATGGAAAACAACTTCGGGATTTTATCTATGTAAAAGACTTGGTGAATGTTTGTTATTATTTAATGCATCATCGCAAAAATTCAGGACTATATAATCTCGGAACAGGTAAAGCAAGAACTTTCCTTGACCTTGCAAACGCCACTTTCAAGGCTTTGAAGAAACAAACTGAAATAGAATTTATTGATACACCAAAAGATATTCGTGACAACTATCAATACTTCACTGAAGCTAAGATGGATAAACTAAGAAGCATTGGATATACTGAACCTTTTTATAGTTTGGAAGAGGGGATTGAGGATTATGTGAAGAGCTATCTTAATCCGAATAAATATCTGTAAAAGAAAATATCTAAAATATAAAAAGAAATAGGGCTGATGTATTTATGCATTAGCCCTATTTAGATTATATTTTATATCAGAGATTATTTATTTCCCCCGAAAGTTAGGTGAACACCTATATTAATACCCCAACTGCTGAATGGTTCATAAACTTTTAGTTGCTGCGAAGGTAATGCAGCATTAGTTGGTGCTGAACTACTTGTTGTATAACTATCAACATAGGTTATTTGCTTTTGACTTGTAGTCATCGTTGATAATTGATCGGCACCATCTTTTGTGTATGAAGTTAAAGTTCCTGATGTTGGCGCGTAAGTTTGCCCAATCATCCCTATTTCTCCGTATAAAGAAATCAAATTATTTAACCTTACATCAGCACCTAATGCAACACTAAATCCAAAAGAAGTACCTCCTGATAGTTTATTTGTCTGAGCTACTACAGTATCTATTGTTGTGACTGTAGGATAAAATGTTGAATAACTATAAGTTGAATCGTTTGTGATGGTTATTGAAGGGCTAATGCCTATTACTAACCCTACTTTAATATACGGAGTTATCCTCCCAGGTTCTCCGCCAATTTTTATTGTTGGATTTAACCTTAACATAGAACCTGAAATAGTTATTGTTCTGGAGGTTGAATAATTTCCTACATCATTTGTATTGTTTGTCAATTGTATATTAGAGCCTGACAAATATGATATGCCTAATTCCGCTCCGATATGTTCACTAAACATATAACCAAAAGCGCCCCCGAAATTCCAACCTGCACCGAAAGAACCTTTTACGTTTTGATCAGATGATGAAAATGTGCTGCCAGAATTTGTGAAGGAATAATTATCCCCTATAGACTGTGATGCTGCTTTCCAACCATAACCTGAACCCGCTTCAATATAAAAGCCCTGAGCATTAGAATTAACAGAAATTAATGATAATATAGCTACAGACAGGGTAAATAAAATTTTAATTCTTTTCATTTTTTTATTATTTAATATGATAAGTAACGGGGCGAAGGTAGTAAAATTGTATTATCAGTTTCATATAGTCATTAAATAAGAAGAGTCCTGATGTATTAACACCAGGACTCTTTTGATGAATCTAAGCTTTATGAGCTTATTTCTTATTGTTTTCTAACTGATTCAGTTTTTCCATTAACTGGTTAATCATTTGTTTTTGTTCGTTAACGATTTTCTCTAAATCAGTAACCTTTGAATCAAGAGCTTTAACTCCAACTAAAGTTAAACCAGCCATATCTGAAAGGTTGTAACCTAATTTTGTTTCAGCATTTATCTTTCCTGAAATAGGAAGTGAGGTAACCACAGCCGATGGAAGTGACTGAGCAGTAAACCCAACGTGAGGTGCTATTCTGTTTTTGCCAATATTAGCGGCAATGCCTGATGTTGCATTCTCATTGTTGTACAGATAAGTAATAGATTCAATACCTCTTATTTGATTCAAATAGGATTCATAATCATTTCTTGAGATATTATTAACATCTTTTTTAAGAGATATATCACTAAATGTATTGAAAGCAGAAGCATCTACTGCTTCATAATTAAGTCCTGAAGTATCAACTACTAAAAGATCAGTTGGCAATGCGAATAATGTTAATCCTCCATAACCAGTGGTTAAAACAGCTACACTTCCATAATTTGTTGAGCCGGCAACTGCTTCTATTTCAAAACCAGAACCGCTATAAGCACCATTTGTTGTAGCATATCCAAGATGAGTTTGTCCTAGTACATCTAATCTGTGAGCAGGAGTTCCTGTTCCAACACCTAACATACCTCCAACATAAGAATTTGCCGGTGTATAAACACCCCATACAGCAAAAGAATTATCTACATAACCCAAACCACCGAATTCACTTCCGCCAAAACTTCCAACTACACCTCCAGAATTTGTTCCACTACCAATCATATAACCGTAAACACCTGCCTGGTAGGAGGTACTGCCGGAAGCTCCAAAACCACTAACTCCGGCAAAATTACTTCCGGCACCATTCCAACTTCCTCCACTTGTACTTCCATTATTAGTTCCGGTTATTGCATTGATAGAAGCAGTGGAGGTTAAAACATCCAATTTATTAGCTGGGGTTATTGTTCCAATACCAACATAATCTGAGGCATTTATCATCATTGCTTCAACTGAGTTGGTATAATCATAGAAACGAAGATTGTTATCTCCGGAAGTTCCCATTTCCCATGTATTAGAACCAGTAGTTCTGAAAAGAATATCATTCCTATCTGCAGCGCTTGGTTTATCTGCTAAGAAAGTAGCTTCACCTGCTGAAGTATTCTTTACCTGAGAAACAACGTTACTGGCTTTTGTAATATCCAATGACCATGCTGGGGCAGCAGTTCCAATACCTACATTTGTTCCATTATCAAATATTTGTGAATTGCCTCCTGTAGTAGGTGCAGTAAATTTAACAACATAGTTTAATGTTCCATTTAAGTTAACACTTCCTGTAGGACCTGTTGCTCCTGTAAGGCCAGTAGCTCCTGTTGGACCAGTTAACCCTGTATTACCAGTTGCTCCGGTAAGTCCTGTAGGTCCTGTTACACCTGGTAATCCGGTTGCACCAGTTACTCCTTGAGCTCCTGTAACACCTTGAGCACCTGTTATACCTTGTGCACCAGTTGGTCCTGTAGGACCAGCATTTCCTGAACCGGCATACATTGCATAAGGAACAGTTAATAATTCAGATGCTCCCATGTTTACCCATGTGGTACATGCTCCTGACTGATCCAACTCTGCTTGCAGATATTGGTTTCCTGCACTCCATGGAATGGCATTGAATACTCCAAGAACTACAGTTCCCATACCTACCTTAACGGTTACTAATCCAAAACCATTGGTGGTAACAGCATCTGTTTCCTGGTATTGAATGGGTCCTACTCCTGAACCACTATGAATAGTGAAACGAAGACAAATGTTTGTGTTTAAAATAGCATTACCTGAAGCATCGCGAACGATTGCCTGGTAATTCATTCCCTGTGGAACCTGTGCTTGCACATTGTTAGTAATAACTAACATCAATCCTGCCACCAGCAGGGTATTGATTAAAGTAAAGATTTTTTTCATATTAATTTTTTATTTAGTTTTTGTTTATGTTCTATTAATGAAGTATATTTATTTTCAAGACATTTTTAATCGATTTACCATTGCTAAGCATTACATCCGATTCAAGGAAATAGATTCCCTGAGCCAATGATGAGTAATTAAAATCTTTCATGTTAAATCCTCTATCGAAAGTAGAAGCGCTGTTATCTATGCTTCTGCCAAGCATATCAAACAACCTGAAAGCAATTGTTCCTCCTGATGGGAAGTTGTAAGAGAAAGTAAAGTTTCCATTCGAAGGATTGGGATAGGCATTAACCTCATTGGTTCCCGGAATAGGGTTCTCAATACCAGTAACAAGGGGCCAGGGTTGTTGGAAACCCTGTGTCAGATAATCGCCATTGTGGAAAGTCTGAACCATAGTTAATTCTCCGAAGGTAGATGAAACGGAGAAGTTTACAGAAGTAAACCATCCCCCTGTAGATGCAATTACATAAGGACTCACCGATTGTGCTTTTACCTGGAAAACAGCAATCATTAGTAAAAGGTAAATTGTTTTTTTCATATTATTATTATTTAGATTAAATTATTGTTATTTTGTTTCTTCTTTTGTTTTGGATTTGCAAAGATAGTATTCAATTATCCAAAAAACAAGGATTTTTGTCTTTTTTATATCTTTAATCATTTAATAACCTTAGGGAAATCAATAAAAAAAACCTGCAAGCATTACTGCCTGCAGGTTTAAAAATTGCGAGTTAACTTTTTCCCGACTTATTTCTTATTGTTCTCTAATTGATTTAACTTTTCCATTAACTGATTAATCAATTGTTTTTGTTCATTAACTGTTTTCTCCAATTCGCTATACTTTGTATCTAAACCAGTAACCTTTGAATCAAGAGCTTTTACTCCAATTAAAGTTAAACCAGCCATATCGGACAGGTTGTAGCCTAATTTCATTTCAGCATTCTTAGCACCTGAAGTTGCAATTGAAGTCAAAACTGAAGAAGGAAGTGATTGTGCAGTAAAACCAACGTGCGGACTTACTCTGTTCTTATTATAATTTGCAATTAAACCCGATGAAGTAACTTCATCCTTATAAAGATAGGTTATTGACTCAATATTCCTGATTTGATTCAAATAATTGTCATAATCGCTATTGGTAATATTATTAATATCTTTTTTGAGAGTTTTATCGCTTAAAGTATTAAATGCGGATGCATAAACAGGTTCAGGTGTGGTTCCTGTTGTATCATAAATATAAAGGCCACCTGATTCCGCTATTAAATTTATTCCGGTATAACCACCTTCATTCGCCATCGCAATACTAGCCCAACCTGTAGAAACTCCAGAAGATTCAATTTGAAGATTAGCTTGGTAATAACCTAAAGTGTTTACTGTGGCATAAGAATGTATTTGCCCATGAACATCTAACATCACGGCTGGTGCTGTTGTTCCAATACCAACATTACCACCCATAAAAACGCCGGCATTAACAGCACCGGCTAACGCAACATATTGTGTAGCCGATGAAGGAGGATTTCCATAAGTAGCTAAAACACCATAACCTCCGGCACCAGTACCCCAATATTGACCCCAGACGCCATAATTAATGGAACCAAGAGGAGTACTTTCATATCCTGCTAAGTAAGCTTTTGAATAAGTTGTTACAGCAGTGGTTGTTCCATCGCTGTTACCAATTGCTATAACGGCATTATTTGGCAAATTAGTATTCCCATAAAGCATTGTGGTTCCCAAATCAGCACCATAACTTGTTCCGCTGTTAACTTCAACGTTTGCTGTCGGAGCAGCGTTCCCAACACCTAAATTACCTCCTACATAAGAATTTGCAGGGGTATAAACACCCCAAGTTTGTCCTGAGGCGTCCAGATATCCTAAACCACCCCAAACAGCATTTGTATAAGCACCAACAACACCAGCAGTATTGCTTCCTGTTCCTATATCATACCCATAAACCCCTGCCTGATATTGAGTTGTGTTCGAAGCTGCTTCGCCACGAACCCCGGCAAAGTTATTACCTGGACCCCAGTTTGTTCCATTGGTACCACCATTATTAACACCAGATATTGCATTTATAGAAGCTGCAGTCGTAACAACATCCAATTTATTAGCGGGTGTTACTGTTCCGATACCAACATAATCAGTTGAATTTATCATCATTGCATCATTTCCAGTGGTATAATGATAGAAACGAAGATTGTTATCTCCTGAAGTTCCCATTTCCCATTCATTTGTACCCGCAGTTCTGAACAGAAGGTCGTTTCTATCTGCGGCACTTGGTTTATCTGCTAAGAATGTAGCCTCACCTGCTGAAGTATTCTTCACCTGAGAAACAACGTTACTCGCTTTTGTAATATCCAATGACCATGCTGGGGCAGCAGTTCCTATACCTACATTTGTTCCATTATCAAATATTTGAGAATTACCACCTGTTGTTGGTGCAGTAAATTTAACAACATAATTTAATGTTCCGTTTAAGTTAACTGAGCCTGTTGGTCCGGTAATTCCCTGAGCTCCTGTAGCTCCAGTAGCACCCGTTGCTCCTGCAGCTCCAGTTGAACCCGTGGCTCCTGCAAGTCCTGTAGGTCCTGTTACACCAGGTAATCCGGTTGCACCTGTAGCTCCATTTGCTCCCGTTATTCCTTGCGCACCTGTTATACCTTGTGCCCCAGTTACTCCTTGAGCACCTGTTGGTCCTGTTGGACCTGCTGTTCCTGAACCTGCATACATTGCATAAGGAACAGTTAATAATTCAGATGCTCCCATGTTAACCCATGTGGAACATGCTCCTGTCTGATCTAATTCTGCTTGCAAATATTGATTGCCGTTACTCCAAGGAATGGTATTAAATGTTCCCTGAATTACAGTTCCCATACCAACTTTTATGGTTACTAATCCAAAACCATTGGTGGTAACAGCATCTGTTTCCTAGTATTGGATAGGTCCTACTCCTGATCCACTATGAATAGTGAAACGAAGGCAAATGGCGGTGTTTAAAATAGGGTTACCTGAAGCATCGCGAACGATAGCCTGGTAATTCATTCCCTGTGGAACTTGTGCTTTCGCATTGTTAGTAATAACTAACATCAATCCCGCTAAGAGAAGCGAATTGATTAAAGTAAAGATTTTTTTCATTTTATTTAAAATTTAGTTTTTTATTTGGTTTCTATTTAATGATATTAATGAAGTATATTTATTTTCAAGACATTTTTAATCGCTTTACCATTACTTAATACCACATCCGATTCGAGGAAATAGATTCCCTGAGCTAAGGATGAGTAATTAAAATCTTTCATGTTAAATCCTTTATCAAAATTAGTTGCGCTGTTATCTATGCTTCTGCCAAGCATATCAAACAACCTGAAAGCAATTGTTCCTCCTGACGGGAAGTTGTAAGAGAAAGTGAAATTTCCATTCGAAGGATTCGGATAGAGATTAACCTCATTAGTTCCCGGAATAGGGTTTTCAATACCTGTAACAAGAGGCCAGGGTTGTTGGAAACCTTGTGTCAGATAATCTCCATTATGGAAAGTCTCAACCATAGTTAATTCTCCGAAGGTAGATGAAACGGAGAAGTTTGAGGAAGTAAACCAGCCCCCTGTAGATGCAATTACATAGGGACTCACCGATTGTGCTTTTACCTGGAAAACAGCAATCATTAGTAAAAGGTAAATTGTTTTTTTCATATTATT
>Ga0207096_1216_pt1 | contig 9898 bp, 10 predicted proteins | sample Alteio_BWMinHeat_86_FD_153547 | JGI IMG/M metagenome (GOLD analysis project Ga0207096, IMG submission 153547) | Enriched cells from forest soil in Barre Woods Harvard Forest LTER site, Petersham, Massachusetts, United States -... | ecosystem: Environmental > Terrestrial > Soil > Temperate forest >...
TAATGACTGGCAAATTAAATTCAATCAGGCAATAGAAGAAACAGTTGCGAGAAAGCTTGATCCGTATATTAGCCAAACACAATTGAATATTACTCTCATCAGTCGTCTGATAGAAACGTTGCACTCAGAATCTATTGGGGGTATCCCACGTATGTTTCTAGGTCAATATGGGATAGAGAATGCCTCAACTCTTCCACAGAGCGAATTTATAAAAATAAATAAAGTCTACCAGGCAAAAATGAAAGAACTAGCCGATGCTTTAACGGTTCAGTTTAATGTAAAAGAACTAATGCTAGGGTCCCCAGTATGTCCATCCTTCCATCAACTAACCCGCGAAGCACTGATCGCATATAATGATGCACCGCCCGTGTATATGTATTTTGATCCACCGCCGCCGCCGATTTTTATTAACTCTTACCACAGCCATCACCACCACCAGGGTTTTTCTTCGGGGGGGGAGTAGTTCAAGCTCAAGCAGTTCTTCAAGTAGATCTATGAGCTCTTCCAGTTCTAGCTCCAGTTCCAGCTCAAGCTCAAGCAGTTCCAGCAGCAGTAGCAGCTCAGGTGATGTCAGCAAAGCCAAGGTGGGTATTTCGGCTATCCTAGCCGTTGCCGCGATAATAGCTATGGCCATAAGCAGTCTCTTTTATTCCATAAAGAAAGCCTATAACTCATTCTGTAATCTTTTGAAGGGTAACAAACTGTTACGTAGTTTTTGGCGTCTTTTCGGTATTACTGGTGGGGCAGCTTTGGGAGCAAGTCAAGGAGGGCTCATCGGTGGCGTTTTAGGTTCACTTGTCCCGGGGTTAGGTACTTTGGTGGGTGTATTTGTGGGGAGCGCGTTAGGGGCTCTTGCAGGCGCCATTACCGCAAAATACACAGCCAAAGTGGCTACTCGTGTGTATTACAAGCAATGGCGGAATCCAGACAAATGGCAATTAACGAAGCAGGAAGAAGAAAGATTAGCAAAAAAATACGGACGCGAGAACCTCCCTCAAATTCTAAATATCATCGAGGCGATTTTTAAAGAAAAAAATCAAACAAGCCTTTTAAACAGATTAGCGGGTTCCTTTCCTCTTACTTCGCAACGTCAGAAAAAAAATGTATTAAACGCCTTACTCAAATTAATCCGAGAAGGAAAATGTTTAGGGAAGGCCGTCATCGTGGGCAAACAAGTATTTAGGTTGACTCCAGATGCGTTACCCGTTCAGTCCGATGCCAATGCGGGCGCTGGCACGTTAACAGTGGAGTCCGGTGCCGCCACCACGGCGCCAGCAGCTGTAGCAGCAGCTGTCGCTGCCGTACCCTATGCATTGCCAGTGGATTCTCAGCAGCAGGCATCGGCGAGGACATCATCTTGGGGAACAACCATGTTGCCTCAATTAACTGGTAATAACGGTAATGGATCAGTGGGCAATTCCAGGGGCCATGCTCAGGGGGCTTTGATTCCCCCCGAGGCATCAGCGCCTCCTTCCTATGAGGAGAGTGAACAAGAGGCAGCGCTGCTGGTTGTGGGATCTATTGAGCCTTCTGCGCCGCCGCCCCCTGGACCTGGATCTTTAAGGCTTTAAAGAATAATGCAGCAAGGCACTAAAAAACTCCACTTGACGAACCTCATAATTATTCGGATCATTACCCACGGACGGGGTCGTAGCTCAGTTGGGAGAGCGTCGCGTTCGCAATGCGAAGGTCGGGAGTTCAATCCTCCCCGGCTCCACCAATAAATCAAGTGGTTGCGGGGTTTTCTTAAAGTAGCTAAGCAGCGAGTGTAGCCAATTTGTCACCACTTACCCGTTCTTCCAGTCTTGATGGTCGATGAATACTAATTCTTTCCGCAGCATTTTTTAAATGATCACTGCTTAAATGAGCGTATCGTAAAACCATATCAAAACTCGCCCAGCTTCCTAATATCTGCAACTCTTGCAATGATGTTCCTTGTTGCACATGCCAAGAAGCCCAGGTGTGCCTTAAATCATGCCAACGAAAATTTTTTATTTCCGCTCTTTTTAAAGCTGTTCGCCAAGCCTTGGTATTGCATTGAATAATGCGGTTACCTTGGTAAGTAAACACGTATTCAGGATGCTTGCCGAGTTGGCTTCTCAATACAGCGATGGCATCTTTATTTAAGGGCACAGGTATCGCCTTCTTTGTTTTAGCTTGATCTGGATGAATTAAAGCATGACATCGAACTAAGTCTACATCTTGCCATTTCAGATTAGTCACATTCGATTGGCGTAGTCCCGTTGCTAGAGAGAAAGCTGTCATAGCAGATAAATGTGAGGGCAGGGTAGCGAGCAATCTAGCTACTTCATCTCTTGTAATCCATCGAATGCGTTTATTTTCCACTTTACGCATTTTGACTAGAGGTGCTTTATCTATCCATTCCCATTCATTTGCGGCTTTTCGCAAGATAGCTCTAACCAAAGTCATTATGCGATTGACTGTGGCAGGTTTGACTCCATCTGCTTCTTTCGCTTTTGCAATTTCATCCACCACATCCTTAGTGATATCGACCAAGTAGAAATGACTAAGATACTTATCAAGCCACTTAATATGTGACCTGTCATCCGACAAACTACGTTTATGTTGCATTTCAGAAAACCACCGGACTACTGCCTCTTTCCAGGTTCTTTTAGGCTTTTCCTGTAATTTCCCATGCTTCCATAATTCGGCTTTCAAAGTATCATGATATTTTTGCGCCGCTATCCGATCTTGTGTGCCAGTAGTTTGTTGTATTCTTCGTCCACCGTGTCTAATATTAATCCACCAGACGTTACGTCTTTTGTAGAGTGCCATGTTGTCCTCCTATTGATTGTCAGGACACCCCACGATGATTTAGCCGTGTTAGAATAGATCGATCTGATGTATTCAGCAAGATCATCTTCTCTAAAACACCAACGTTTTCCGGGTTTAGCGCCGGGTATTTCTCCCGTGGCAGCTTTTTTGCGCACAGATTCTGGGGTCATTTTTAAAAAAATGGCGGCTTCTTGGAGGGAGCTAATGTGATTGCTAAAATGATAGAACGCATCCCCACTGTCCTTTTTAGATGACAATGGGTTATTATAACATGAACGTATATGTACAAGGTAAAAAGACATCTTTATCTGATTGAATGCAAAGTGTTTTTATAAAAATATCGAATTAGACAGTTTTTTGCTATTTTTCATCCTACAGTAGTTACAAAATTTCTTGCGGGACAAGGTTCAATTCACTAAAATATAACAAAAAATGTGGTATACTTACAGAGTGGGCAATGATTACTCAAAACAGTTGGTACACTTGCGTGGTTTCTGACATGGATAAGGACACTAAACTTTGAAACAAGCGAATAGATTGCTCTTGAATGGAATTGTCCTCCGCATGAACCAATGGCATATAGAAAAAAACACGCTCAATTAATGTCAGAGAGTGATCCATTTTTTTACGCAATCCCTCAATACAAAGCTGTTGCGCTTGTTGGTCATAATCAAAAGCATGGGATGAATTACGGTGCAAATAACGGGAAAATTGATCTAATAAAATAATTAAGGCTAAACACCCTCGCGGGGTCTTCACCCAATCCTTTAGGTTTCCATCTATAGCTTCTTGATAATATTCACCAAATTTTGTGGTAATCTCTTCTTTTAATTTCTCGCTTTCCCCAAACCATAGATTCGTGCGGTCACTGGTGGGCAAATCGGCAACACCTATGTCCCCAAACCAAAAATTTAATAAGGCATGGATTCTATCTGTCATGACGACTCCTCCCTTCTTTTAAGCATAGCACAATAATTGCAAAATCGGCAGTTGGAAGCGTGTTTTGGGTTTCAACATGATGAATACAATGATATTTTGTAACTATTCAGCACTTATCACTGCGCCAATCGTGAACGCGGGCGCGTTCACGATTGGGCCAGTGGCAACTGCTGAATAGTTACGATATTTTTTACTGGCCCACCATGGCAACAATCAGATCCGCGACACACTTTTCGGTGAGATGTGATTGATCATGATGTGGGTCAAATTCAACAATTTCGGCACCCAAGAATCGCTTATCCCCTCTGATCCCACGTAGTACCTGGCATAATTCCTGTATATGCAAACCATTGGCCTCGCTCACTCCTGTGCCGGGCGCCTCCTCAGGGTCAATGCTGTCGATATCTAATGTCACCCCATACGCTATGGTCTCTTGATTGACTCGCGTTAACGCTTCCGCAAAAACGGCTGCTAAACCACGTTGCTGTACTTCTTCCATAAAAAAGACACGTACGTTTAAACGTTGCAATAATTCCGCCTCCCCTGCCTCAAAACTACGGACCCCAATCAAACAAACATTCTCAGGTTTAAGTTTAGGAGAGTCTCCTAACATGTTGACCAATGAGGAATTTCCATGTCCTAATAAACAAGCTAATGGCATGCCATGCACATTGCCTGAGGGAGAGGTTTCGGGGGTATGGCTATCCATGTGCGCATCAATCCAAATTAAACCCAGAGGTCCCTCTGAATGGATGGCGCTATGCACACCACTCCATGTTCCAATGGCACATGAATGATCTCCGCCCAATACCATAAAGAAACGCTGTTGCCGCACTAAATCGGCGACTTCCGTGCCTAAGCGATGGCAGTGATGGCGCACGGTTTCAAGCACAGACGATTCCGGGGTCGGTTTTAACATGGCCTGCCACTGTAACTTCAGGCCTTTTGCGGATAAGGCTGCCAAATAAGGAGATTGTTGCAACACAAGAGGCCCATCACTACACCCTGAATCTCCAGCAGCAGAACCTGCGGCAGAACCAATGAGATACACTGTTTTTTCAATGGATGACATATATCGCAACCCTCTTTGTTAATCTAATCGCCTTATGCGTTTCCCGTGCGGCTGATACTATTAAAAAAGCACGGGAAAACGCAAGTCAAATTATTTTTATTAGCAAGATGGGCGAACAGTCCTGACGTATTTTTCCATTTCATCGGCCAACTTTTCTCGCTTTCCTGAGGTGGCCCACATGGCGCATCGATAACTCGTCACAAAACCTGCGGCGGCTCCTGCCGCGGCAATGTATGGATTCGCAGTCGTCCCCAATCCCAGGATAAATCCGAGAAGGGTTCCCGTGAGAATAATAAGCGTTTTAGCGAAACATCCTCCAAACGACCAGTCAATATTCGCTCTAAATTTACGGATGGCGGCTATTTTATCATCTAAGGACAGATTTGCATTGAATGCGCTTGCAAGCATCTTTTCTATTTGTGACAGTTTTCTATATGATTTATTTGCGGGGTAATTCTGTTGATGAGGATTAATATGTAGGTCCTCTATAACTTTATTTAATGCGTCTGCGACTATCTCGGCTTCATTAGGGATGTGGCCACGTGCAACCTCTCCTAGGCCCATAACGTCAGAGATTGTATACACTTCATCGTCGTCTTCATCTTCGTCGTCGCTACTGTCATGACTACTATTGCTACTGCTACTCCCATGATGATGGGTGTGTCCAGGTATATTCGCATGGCTTCGTTGTCTTCCATCAGAATAAAGAGAAACGTTTCCCGTATCCACCCCAACTAGATTAGTGAGTATCCCTTCTTTCTTAGCTTGCATTAACCAGCCTTTATATTCCTTAACTAATTTCTCCATAGTGAGCTCATCGGGATCGTCTAATGGCACTAAATTGGCAATATCCATGCGAAAGCCGAGCTGACAGGGATTCTGATGGATATTTGTCAAATATGAGAAATCGAGATCGACTTGTTTGCCTTTCAATGCAATAAACTTCCAAAATATGGCTTGATGCGATGCTGATCTGAATTCATTGATCGCTTCAGTCACTTCCCTATTCGGCTCTCCATCTGTGATAAAAATAACGAACACAGGGGGCTTATCGCAGGACTGAACTGTAGTACGCTTACCTGTATCATCATGATAATGATTACGGATAGCTCTTACAGCCTCTGCATAATTGGTCTCATTTTTAAATGTGTTGTCTATTGCATCCAGCACTAATTCAGTTGCCTGATGGTAATTCAGGCGATTGATTACAATAGGAGGATAAGCTCTATCCCCAAAAGGAAATATTTCAACTTCTTTATTGTCATCAAAAAGAAAACCGAGGCTTAATGCTTTATAGATTAATCTCTGTACCTTACTCTGATTAATACCGCTAAAGAAACCATTTGGATTTTCCATGGAGGCTGATACATCCAAAGCAATACAGACTCTTGCCTCATGACCTTTTAAACCGACTTTCTTTATTTGGTCGTGACCCTCTATAACATCATTCTGCAGTTCAGAGGGAACCCCCTGAAGAATATTGCGAGTGGAATCAGCCGTATTAGGCGGTGGGGTTGCTGTATTGTTATTATTGTTATTATTGTTATTATTGGCATGATGCGACGACATTACGGCATCATAAGAGGGTGGTGGTGATTCCGATGAGCCCAGCAATGGAGCCGATGGGGCCGGTGGAGCCGATGCGGGCACAGCACCAGTGTCGTATCTTTGAAAACTTCGAGCCATGGTTTTTTCCCTCTTTCTAATCATTTGTATTGAAAAACTGCATCTTACTAAATGTTTCTTAAGGTTTTCTTAGGGGAGTGAATTTATTTTAAAAACGGGTCATCATTTTTCTGAGGTCAAAATACGACTAAACACCAGCAAATCTTCTAAGTGATCTTGGATAATCGATCGCACAACTGCAATGTCCAATGCAGTATAGTTATGCACTGCAATATTCCGAAAACCCACCATCGCCTGCAATTGACGGCTCAAGCTTTCAGGGATAATTTTTGCATTTTCTAATATCGTGAAAACATCACGGCTACTTTGTGGCAGTCCTAAGGATTTCTCTCGAATGATATAATTACCCATATCGATTGCCGTTTCGCAGGCACGAAGTAAGTTCAGAACAATGGCATCTTGTCGAGTATAATTCTTTTCAAGCTCTGATTCATGACCAAGATACTCTTCTTTAATACGCTGAATGCAACGTTCTAAGTTAGCAGCTTTATTCAGAAGCACATTATCCATTCAAAATTCTCCCTCGTTTCTTAATCGCATCCAACAGTTCACGTCGCTCATCATTAAATCGCACATAAGCAGAATAAGTCGTCGTTTCGAACAAATCACTTGCAAAAGGATTGCTACAAAATACCCGCTTGCCCAAACCAATAATTTGAAAGCGAAGTACTGTAGAAGCCTGGGTTAAATCAATGAGATCTACGTCACGATGAATGGCGTAAGCTACTTCTTGAGCCAGTTGCCAACGTTGTAATGAATCAAAGGGGTGCAGAGGTAAAATGGCAATATCTAAGTCACTCTCCTTATTTTCATAAGGTGTTCCATGACTTCCAAAAAGGTAAATAGCTAAGATATCCGATCGGTGTTGCAGAATCAGCTGAATGGCTTGCCCTACCTCATCCATAGATATTCCTATTTTATCCATAAAGGACACTGCTAAGCAGCAGTGCCCTTTTTTTGGGAACTACTCTTCAATGACAGATACATTCTCAGCTTGAGGGCCTTTTTGACCGTCTGTTACGGTAAATTTGACGCGTTGGCCTTCTTCTAATGTACGATAACCATCACCAATAATGGCGCGGAAATGAACAAATACGTCGCTACCACTGGATCTTTCGATAAACCCAAAACCTTTACTGCTGTTGAACCATTTTACGGTTCCGTTTTCATATGACATACTAACTACCTTATTTAAATGTAAACAAAAATTTTCAATTGCCCGGCGGAAACTTCCGCATGACAACGGCACAGCATAGCAAAAATTGTGTATTCAGTCTGCATTTTTTTCTAATAATTTATCGATAATGAGCTTGTTGCCCGCAGGGAATTCAAACTGTGATAGGGCTTCGGGTAAAATCCAGCGAATGGGTTGGCCTTCTTTGCCAATAGCCGTTCCGGAAAAACGTTGAACACGCCAGATATCTAATAATACCCGTCCATGCGGATAATGGTATTCAAATTGAAACCAAGGGGTTGCTTCCAAAACATCGATATCGAGCTCTTCTCTAAGCTCGCGTTTGAGCGCTTGCCAGGGTTGCTCATTGGCTTCTACCTTGCCGCCGGGAAATTCCCACAGCCCCCCCTTCACTTGATGAGGAAGGCGCTGGGATATCAGCAGCTGATCATTCTGGGTAATAACACCAATGACAACGTGTATTCTTTTCATACCTCGGGAAATTGAGCAATACTGCCGTGACAGTGTTTAAATTTTTTGCCTGAACCACAAGGACAAGATTCATTGCGACCGACTTTACGTTCGTCGCGCACAAAGGGGATGACAACATTTTCGTTTTCGCCCATTTCAGATGGCGCATCGTCAGAGGGCTGGAAAGTGCCGGCGCTGGCATGCTCAAATTCCATTTTGACTTTGAGCGCATCACGACGTTGTTGCTCCACCTGTTCAATATCTTCTTCGGCCCTCACTTCAAATTTAGATAAAGTAGAAACGACTTCGTAATTAATTTTATCTAACATTTCGACGAATAACTCAAAAGACTCACGCTTATATTCTTGCTTTGGATTTTTTTGTGCATAACCACGCAAATGAATCCCTTGACGCAAATAATCCATTGCCGCCAAATGTTCGCGCCAACACACATCGAGTGTCTGCAACATGACGGCTTTTTCAAATTGTCGCATCACCGATTCATTCGCTTGCGCCACTTTTTGTTGATAGTTTTCTTTAAATAATTGGTGTATGCGTGCGCGTAAATTTTCTTCGTGCAAGGTGCTGTCTTGTTCTAGCCAGGAGCGAATGGGGAGATTCACGTTAAAATCATGGGTTAATTTCAATTCAAGGCCTGCGACATCCCACTGCTCTTCTAAACTCTGCGGAGGAATAAAAACACTGATCACCGTGTTGATCACTTGATGACGAATCGAATCAATCGTGTCACGGATGTCTTCTGCAGCGAGCAATTCATCGCGTTGACGGTAAATGACTTTGCGTTGCTCATTGGCAACGTCATCGTATTCCAACAATTGTTTACGCACGTCAAAGTTATAGGCTTCGACTTTGCGCTGGGAACTTTCAATGATGTTGCTCAACATGCGCGACTCAATGGCCACGCCTTTTTCTAAGGCCACACCAAAACGCGTCATGAGACTATTGATTTTGTCGCCGTTAAAAATACGCAATAAATTGTCTTGCGTGGAAAGATAAAAACGAGACTTGCCCGGATCACCTTGTCGCCCGGAACGACCGCGTAGCTGATTATCAATGCGTCGCGATTCGTGGCGTTCTGTGCCCAATACGTAAAGTCCGCCCGCTTGGATAACTTGATCGTGTCTTTGATGCCAATAACATCATGCTGATGCACCACCTGTATGCTGCCTTGCGTGCACACGCTTTATTCCATCGCGATATCGCCTATATTATTCAACACGGTGAAGTGGTCATTGTGGATGAACATACTGGCCGCACTATGCCGGGACGTCGTTGGTCCGATGGGTTGCACCAGGCAATTGAAGCCAAAGAAAAAGTGAAAATTCGCCAAGAAAATCAAACATTGGCCTCTATTACCTTCCAAAATTTCTTCCGACTCTATAATAAACTGGCGGGCATGACGGGTACGGCGGATACCGAAGCCTACGAATTCCAACAAATTTATGGTCTAGAAGTCGTTGTCGTCCCCACCAATATGCCCATGGTCAGGGACGACCTCCCCGATTTTGTCTACATGTCAACGGATGAGAAATTTACCGCTATTATTGAAGACATCAAAAAAAGCCGTGAAAAAAGCCAACCGATATTAGTGGGAACCACTTCTATTGAAACGTCCGAATATTTATCGAATTTGTTGAAAAAAGAAAAAATACCGCATCAAGTGTTGAATGCAAAGTTTCACGAAAAAGAGGCGGAAATCATTGCCGAAGCCGGCCGTCCCAAGGCCGTCACGATTGCCA
>Ga0207096_1217_pt1 | contig 9877 bp, 9 predicted proteins | sample Alteio_BWMinHeat_86_FD_153547 | JGI IMG/M metagenome (GOLD analysis project Ga0207096, IMG submission 153547) | Enriched cells from forest soil in Barre Woods Harvard Forest LTER site, Petersham, Massachusetts, United States -... | ecosystem: Environmental > Terrestrial > Soil > Temperate forest >...
TGAAAGCTTCTCGGCAATTAAAGTAAAGCCTTTAAAATCGGTGAACATTACTGTTACATCATCAAACATCTTTGCTTCGGCAGAACCTTTTTCTTTCAATTCTTCAGCTACTTCTTCGGGAAGAATGTTTAACAATAACTCATCACTTCTCTTTTTTCCATTCCTGATATTGTTTCGTTGTCGGAAGACAACAATTGAAAACAACAACACAATAGCAAGTCCTGCAAGTGTATAGTTCCTTACATTCTTCTGACGCTTGATTTCATTGGCAGAAATTAAATCTTTCTTATCCTGTTCCGCTTTAGTTGAATCTTGTATCTTATCAAAATCATATTGCATTTGAAGTCCGGTCATCTTCTTTTCATTTTCTTTGTTATAAATACTATCATAGACTTGTTTAAATAACACTTCATTATCATAAGCTGCTTTGTAATCATGAGTTATTGAATATATTTTTGCAAGTTCCTCATAACCACTTTTCATCAAATCTTTTGCACCTGTTTCTGTTGCTAATGAAAGTCCTTTTGTTTCATATTTTAAAGCCTCCTGTATATTACTTTGTTTTTCATTTGCAATACCAATTCCGATATAAGTTTTAGCTGTCATATATTTATCCCCGATTTCTTCATCTATTTTTAAGCCCATAAAGTAATTCTTTAAGGCTTCAGCATAATTACCTTGCTCTGCATTAACAGCACCTACACCATAATATGAAAATTGAATTCCTCCCCAATATTTTATTTCTTTATATATATTTATAGCAGAAAGAAAATTATTTAATGCTTCAGGATATTTCCCTTGTTTATAATAATTATCCCCAATCATATTATAATCACTGGCAATTGCATTTTTATTTATTCCCAGTTCAATATTTATCTTTAAAGAGGCGAGTTGACTTTTTAATGCTTCCTGATAATTACCCTCATCAATATTTATACGTCCAATCCAATAATATGAATATCCGATACCTTCTTTATAACCAATTTCCTCATTTATCTTTAAAGAAATGAGATTATTTTTTAATGCTTCAGGATAATTCCCTTCACCATAGTATGCCATTCGAATCCATCCATAAGAATCTCCAATAACTTTCTTATCGCCGATTTCCTTTCTGATTGTCAGGGCTGCAAAGAAATTTTTCAACGCTTCAGGATAATTTCCATTTCCAAGGTACATTGTTCCAATTTTTTGATAAGAATTTGCTATTCCTTTCTTAAATCCTATCTTCCTGGATAATAACAAGCATTGGTTTTCATAATATAATGCTGAATCAGGATTTTTAGACGAATATTCATCACTTAATGCAAAATACAAATTAATTTTCACGCTGTCTGTTAAAGGTGTTGTTTTATCTCCTAACTGTTTTTTCTTAAGTTCAAACTTCCGTAATTCATTATTCAAGGAATCAATTTTCTTTTGATCTTGAGAAAAACCATTAATTGTTAATAGAGCAATTGTTAATACTAAAAGGATTCGTTTCATAATGAAAAGAGGTTTATTTATTTATCGGCGGTAAAAGTAACCATTAGTTATTGATAATATGGAATAAAAAACAAAAAAGCCTCCCTGCTTCCAAGAAAAGGCTTTCTTGATTTAGTGAAGAGTGATGATCTATGATTGTTTGAGTTGAGTTGTTTATTTGTTTAATGATAAAATTCTCAACTCACAAAATACATATCCACCTCCCCCTTATTCTTCGCCTGAATCTTTCCTCGATAAGTACAGGTAAAATCATTCCTCACAAATTCATAAGTAGAACCGGAGATATTCACCTTCCCTGTCTCTCCACTGCTCTCCATGCGTGATGCAAGATTAACGGTATCTCCCCATATATCATAAGCAAACTTCTTTATGCCAACTATTCCTGCTACAACAGGACCTGTATGAATTCCTATTCTTATTTCAAAGATTTCCTTTCCTTCCCTCAATCTTTGTTGTTTATGTTCTTCCATGAACTTATTAATTTCAATGGCAGCACTCACAACATCCTTTGCATGGGTTTTATTTGCAACCGGCAATCCTCCTGCTGCCATATAAGCATCACCAATGGTTTTTATCTTTTCTATTCCATATTTATGAATGATGTTATCGAATGCCGAGAAACAATAGTTTATCTCTCCAACTAAATCTTTTGCCGAAAGTTTTTCTGCAATGGTAGTAAATCCTTTAAAGTCAGTAAACATTACAGTTACATCATCAAACAGCTTTGCATCTGCGCTTCCTTTTTCTTTCAGTTCTTCTGCTACTTCAGATGGAAGAATATTTAATAATAGCTCATCACTTCGTTGCTTTTCCTTTGATATCTTATTTCGTTGCCTGAAAACTATTAAAGAAAATACAATCATTCCAATCAGTCATACAATTATTGAATTACGAATATTCCTTTGTCGTGAATCTTTTGCTTCTTGTGCTGCTTTTTCAAGCGCTTCTTTTTTATCAGTCTCAAACTGCATTTTATACATTGCCGACTTCTTTGATTTTTCATCATTAATCAAACTGTCGAGGTATAATTTAGCAAGAAAATAATGCCTATAAGCCATTTTAAAGTTCCCTTCCAAGGTATCTTTGTCAGACATGCTTTTATAAATATTATAATAATTGTCTTTTGTCCTCGCGCTATCCAATGCAATTTGCAAATAGAATTTACTTTTATTCAACATTTCATTCTTTTCATCAGCACCGACAACAGTGCTAAGTCTGCTATATAAATTTCCATACTGTAAATTAACAGGTCCTCCCAGGTTTCCATTTTTGCTGTCATAATCATATCGATTTTTATAATATTCAAATGCCTTATCATACCTGTTTTTAGCCAGCTTGGTATCCCCACTTGCAAAAGCATCGTCCCCCATTTTGCAGTATACATCACCGACATTACCATTTGTCCATGGAATTCCAAACCAATAACCTTTGGTACCTAAGGTTTCATATAATTTAAGTCCTTTTAATATTAAATCCAAAGCTTCAGCATTTTTATTTTGTGCAAGGTAAATCATACCAATTACATTACATTGATATGCTATGCGATTAGAATCTTTTAATATCTCATAAGATTTATATGCTAAAAGCGCATACTTCAAAGCCTCAGTCGTATCATTCTGATCCATATAAACCAAGCTGAGATCTTTATAACAATTAGCAAGTTTACTTTTATTGTCAATCTTTTCAAATATTTTTAATGCAACAAAATAATTCTTAATGGCATCAGGATAATTCTGCTCTATCCTATAATATTCCGCTGCACTGATTGCATAACAAAGCCCGACATGTTCTGCATCATCTGCCTTATTAAAATAGTCTTTTGCCTCATTTATGGTTTTCAAAACTTCTGAAACATCACGACGTCCTACATTACTTATATTGCTCCATCCAAAGTTAAAATTTGAAACCGCAATTCCCTTTTTAAAATGTAAATGATTGGAAAGTGTATATGCTTCCTTGGTATAGGGAATTGAAAATTTATAATATGATTTGGTATTTAATAGCTCACTAAGTTTATTAAGTGCATTAACTTTATTGGTATCTTCCATCATTGTTGGAATTACCTTTTTGAGGGAATCTATGGTTTCCGTATTTTGACCTTTACAATAAATTGTAAGCAGAGAACAACTTCCAAAGAAAAGTATAAAGAGAATGATTTTTTTCATATCAAAAGCATAACTCTTATCCCTCAATACTGATTTACTCATATTCTCAATTACTGTTAGTTGTTCACTATTAACTGTTCACTGACGAAGTACATATCCACCTCCCCCTTATTCTTCGCCTGAATCTTTCCGCGATAAGTACAAGTAAAATTATTCTTCACCAACTCAAAAGTAGAACCGGAGATATTCACCTTCCCTGCCTCTCCGCTACTCTCCATACGAGATGCAAGATTAACTGTATCTCCCCATATATCATAAGCAAACTTCTTTATACCAACTATTCCTGCTACAACAGGACCTGTATGAATACCTATTCTTATCTCAAAGATTTCTTTGCCTTCTTTTATTTTTTGTCGTTTATGTTCTTCCATAAATTTATTAATCTCAATGGCTGCATTGACAACATCCCTGGCATGTGTTTTATTCTCGACCGGCAATCCTCCGACAGCCATATAACTATCACCTATGGTTTTAATTTTTTCTATTCCGCAATTTTGAATGATATTGTCGAAAGCAGAGAAACAATGATCAATTTCAGAAACCAAGTCCTTTGCCGATAGTTTTTCAGAAATAGTGGTGAAGTCTTTAAAGTCTGTAAACATAACAGTTACCTGTTCAAAATCTTTTGCCTCTGTTTTTCCGTTATTCTTTAACTCTTCTGCAACTTCTTCAGGAAGAATATTTAATAATAATTCCTGGTATCTTTCCTTCTCTTTTGATATCAATTGATTCTCTTCTTCTTTCATTTGCAGCATCAATTGTATTTCTGCCTGTTTAGCATTTTCTTCGGTTTTAATAATCTGTTTTGTTTTCTCTTCAATAATAATTTGTGAACGATTAACAGCTTGGGTCAGATAAATAGCCCACATTGCAAAACATCCGAAGGAAAGAACAATATTGCTCGCCTTTAAGCAAGTTACCGGAAAAGGATTAAGTTGAAAATAAGGATTAATGTTCCGAATAAAGAAATCCATGAACAGGAAGCCAGACATGCATAGTAAAAACATAAACCATTTCCAAAATATATTGCCTTTAGGTATTAAAAAAGGAAATATAGCTACAACAGGGACAAAATACTGAAACCCACATTCCCAACCAACAAATAAAACTGCTAAGCCTTGATGGGCAACAATTTCTACCATGGATATTGACATACTGACAAGATGATACCCCCTTCGATTAAAGTTGATAGCTACAATATAAGCAAAAATACTTGCTAATTGCAAGTATGCCATTGGGTAAACATGAAGCTCATAAAAGATAAACATCCAGAAAAGATGAGTTCCCCAGGCAATTGTTTGACCAATATTTGATACAATATAAAATCTGTAATTTACCAATTCGATGACATCGGGGGTTGTATCGAAATGCTTAAATATTTTATTGATTTTTTCTTTAGTATTTAATGACATAGCATGGCTTATTTAACTAACGAAATACATATCCACCTCACCCTTGTTCTTCGTCTCTATCTTCCCACGATGAGTACAAGTAAATTTATCTTTAACTAATTCATAAGTGCTACCGGAGATATTTACTTTTCCTGCTTCGCCACTGCTTTCCATGCGTGATGCAAGGTTTACTGTATCGCCCCAAATATCATAAGCAAACTTCTTTACTCCAACAATTCCAGCAACTACCGGGCCTGTATTTATTCCTATTCTTACCTCAAAAGGAAGTTCTCTATTGGCAAGTTTTTCTTTGTTATGATTAGTCATGAAATCTCTGATCTCAAGGGCTGCTTTTACAGTATCTTCGGCATGCGTTTTATTAGCAATTGGCAATCCTCCGGCACACATATATGCATCGCCAATGGTCTTTATTTTCTCTACGCCATATTTATGAATGATGTTATCAAAGGCACTGAAACAATAATTTATTTCTTCAACCAATTGTGTAGATGTCAGTTGCTCGCTTATTCTTGTGAAGTCTTTAAAATCACTAAACATTACTGTTACCATTTCATAATCGCGAGCTTCTGCACTTCCCTTATTCTTCAACTCTTCGGCTACATCGGCAGGAAGAATGTTCAATAATAAATCATCCGACTTTTTCTTTTCATCTCGCAGTTCTGATGTGCGTTGTAGAACTTCTTTTTCCAACTCATCTTTTTTATTTTCGAGCATTCTTTGCTTTTCTGATTCCTGCTCTAATGTTTTTTGTGATAATAGTTTTACCTGATCTAATTGCACAGCAAGATTTTTATTGATGTAAGAAAAATTCCATGCAAGATAAATGGACATGGATAAAGGAATACTGATGATTGCCAATGCCAAAAGGAAAAGTAAAATTTGTCCGCCAACAGTAGTATCATTAATATCAAAATTTTTAATCAGGAGATTTAAAGTAAAAAGAGTGAGGACAAAAAGAGCAAAGAATAAGATGCCCGTTCCAATAATTCGGGCACCTCTGACCTTCTTAATGATTGCAAATATTACACAGAAAACCGCTTCAAATGATACAGCTATAATAAGACCGATAGAAATAGGGAGAAAGATAGAAAGATTTAAAAAGCGAATTATTATCGTAAGAATTCCTACTGCTGAAAGGATTATGAATCGTAGCTTTCGTTTGTTGAATAATTCATTAATAAATCCTGAAAGTGACAGGCATAAAAGTACAAATAAGGGAAAATAAGAATAATTGCATACCACTAATGTTTTAGGCGAAGTACTGACAAAGCTAATGAATTCACATAAAAATTCTGCTGCTAAGGAAAACACAAAGATACTGAAATATAAATTTGAACGAATACTTTTGTTCAGCAAATACATAAAGAAATGTATAAGGCAAAAAGCAAAAAAGAATCCTATCAACAGCATAAAGATTAAGGTAATTATTGTATTCCTTAAGGTATAATTATAAATCAGCGTTTCCGTTTCACCTATCATCATCTTGAAGCCTGCATCCTGACGAATGAATGAAAGGTGATATCTTCTTGCATTATAATTGGCATATCTCACAGCAATCACATGATCAATTCCATCTGGAATAATAATTACAAAAGGTAATTCTTCAGGGTCAATATACAGGCTGCTGTCTTTTCCATTTATCTTTCCATACGACTGAATTAATTTTCCGTCAAGATAAATTTGGGAGGCTCCATAATGTTCTATAGACAGGGCAATCGGTCTTCCTGTAACCGTTGAATCGGTTTTAAAATGAAGTCGCATCCAGCAAATACTGTTGAATTCAGGTGTTGATTTGGATGAAAGATTTAACATCGAATTAACAGTAATCCATTGGCTGTCGTTGTATGATAATTGAGACATTGTTGAATCATCGGATTCGATATATTTCCATCCATGAACAATATAATTGGGATAATCTTTAATACTGTCCTTACTGATAAAAATTATTTTCTCCTGAGAAACAATAGCAAAACAAGGAACCGTTAAATAGATACTTGCGAAAATTAATATCAGTATAGGTAGTATTCGTTTCATTATGTAATGAGTTTTTTGTTGGAGCGGTAAAAATAGTTATTCTTTAGATATAACCAATAATAATAAAAAAGCCTTCCCGCATCCACGGGAAGGCTTTCTTTTATATGTGATTTAAGATATGTATCCTTATGCTGATTTAATGTGTTATTGTTTGATGAGAAACCACTTTCACCTGATAGTAAGGTTTCGTTCTTATGACGAAATATCTGATTTAATAATAAAAGCAGATATAACTTTAGTGCCTGGGAAATTAAATGTTATATCTGATGAAAAACTTACCTTGTTTTTAAGTCAGCAGTTTTCAAATTATTTTAATAGTTATGCAAAGGCATATAATATGGAGAACTTTCGTCGAGGAGCTTTATTTAAAAGAGCTTTTCGTCGGATTCCAATACAAACTGATGATTATATGATGAGACTGATACGATATGTTCATCAGAATCCTGTAAGTGATTGCCTGGCAAAAACAATTGAAGAGTGGAAATATTCAAGCTATAGTTCCATTTTATCAATTAATCCTACTCTGATTCCCAGAACCGAGATTTTAGAATTGTTTGGTGACTTGGAGAATTTTATATTTTATCATAAACAAACTGATACTGGGGTTGAATTTTAAATATAATAGGATGAATCTAATTAGTAATAGAATTGGGCAACCATACAGGAAGCCCGAAAAGGCTACCTGTCCGATTTCTATGGTTTAAACAAGTAAATAAGAATATATTTTTTGATAAGGTCTGTTTTCTCTGATACAAGCAAAGATTCTATGAATGATTTTATTACGTATAGCATTGATTACAGACATTTTGTTTTTTCCTTCTTTTATTTTTCGCTCGAAATAATCTTTAAATTCTCCCTTGACACGTATGGCTGATAATGCAGACATGTGAAACAATGTTTTAAGGACTTTGTTAGCCATTGATGAGACTCTTGATTTTCCTCGAACGGATGTCCCTGACAAATGATCAAAAGGAACTACCCCGCAGTAACAGGCAAATTTGCGAGGATCATTGATGTTTTTAAATTCGTTTGTGCTGATAACTACTTCTGTTGCTGTAACATTTCCAACTCCATCTACTGACTTTATAATTGTAAACAATTGATTCAAATAATTATCCGATTGAATTATCCTTTGGATTTCCTGCTCAACTCTTTTTAAATCGGTGTTAAGAGCAGCAATAGTTTTTTTACAGTTAGCTTCAATACTCCTGGCTAATTCTTTACTTTCAAAACCTTTAATTTCTTTAATTCTAACATTAAAACCTTTGACGGCTTCTATCAGTTGGCTCCTCAATCCTGATAAACCCTTGAGCTGTCTGATAACCTCCCTGGGAGCTTCAAAAATCTTGGCATCCTCACGATTTTTGTAAGCAAACATTGCAATTCGTTGAGCATCCACTTTGTCGCTTTTTCCTCGTTGCAGCCCCATAGAACGCTTAATGTGCAATGCGCTTTCTAACCAAATAGTTCCGCCTTTTTCTTTCAGGAAATACAACAATGGATTGTTGTAAATACCCGTGTGCTCGGCACAAAATAATAACTCGTTAAGGTCTGTAATATCTTTAGACTTGAGTTCTTTGATAAAGGACTTAATGCCTTTACAAGAGTTCTCCGATTGAAAACAAAATATCTCTTTGTTTTCCTTTACTACACAGTAATCGAGCGTGTTTTTAGAAACATCAACTCCAACGTAATACTTAAATTTTTTCTCCATTCTTTTTAATTTTTAATTTGGTTTATATAATTTTACACCGTTAACATTTTTGAACACAATCAAGCCCTTGATAATGGGTCCTTAGCCCGAATTTCTATTTGATGCTTGTTCAAAAAAACTGAAGGGGGATTGAATCGGACAATAGGTCTAACCTGGGTCTTGGATAATGCACCCCTTCAGCTGTTAACATCATCTTGCAAAATAACCACATTTCGAAATAATTTTGTTTATTTGCAATGTAATCTGAAGAGGAAGCAAGCTCTGCTGGAGAGCAACTTGCCAGCAATAGGATTACCTGATTTGGTAATACAAGTTCTTTAAGCCACAATGAATCATTATTGTGGCTTTGAGTTTTATTAGCTATAAACTGAAATGGCAATGACATTTATTTCCCTTTATTAAATTTGCGGTGGCAAACCTAAAGGGATGCGGGAACCTGTCAGGGTTTGGGTTCAATTACCGCATCTCCACATGTAACACCTTCTTTACGCCGTTTGCAGGAATAAGTTGAGAGGCAATAACAGTTTCAACCCCGAGAGTAGTGCCATCGAGAGCAAAGAACTCTACTTCAAATCCTTTTGCGTCAGGATAAATTGAGACAATGGTGCCTACATCGCCTTTTACAAAGGAAGTGCCTTTTAAATCTTCTTTAAGTACAACTCTTTCAAATTCTTTATACATGTTATTCATATTTATTTAACGGGGTATGCGGTTACAAAGGTAGTGAAATTTTGGTTATTAAGAACAATCCATACACTTCTTAGTTTGAATGGAGTTAAATCGGGCAACAATATAATGCTTTCTATTATATATTTTTCACCAAATGGCGTTGTTGATTTATTTAAATAGTTTTCCTCTTTTGCTTGCTTTAAAAGAAGTTCTTTTAATGATTCGGCAGTGCATTTGTGCGAAATAAAAAACTCTGCCTTATCTTTTCCTGATGGATGAAGAAGGTCTAAAAGATAATTGCTGATTTTAGTATTATCTATTATAAGGTTATTCTGAAATGGTATTTTCATCCTGCAATATTATACAAAATTATCCGGTAATAAGGATAATGGATGATTATT
>Ga0207096_1219_pt1 | contig 9820 bp, 4 predicted proteins | sample Alteio_BWMinHeat_86_FD_153547 | JGI IMG/M metagenome (GOLD analysis project Ga0207096, IMG submission 153547) | Enriched cells from forest soil in Barre Woods Harvard Forest LTER site, Petersham, Massachusetts, United States -... | ecosystem: Environmental > Terrestrial > Soil > Temperate forest >...
GTGAATGCAGGGACGGGGACATTAACTAACAGTGCAGGAACATTAACAAATAGTGGTGGTGCAACAGCGATTAATCTCACAGCGGACAGTATGTCTCTTGCAGGTGGAACAATTACGGGTGGATCCGGTGCAGTTAACTTAACGAGTAGCACATTAAGTCGAGCCATTACCATCGGCAGTGGTTCAACGGGATTAGGATTATCGAATAGCGCATTAAATACTATTACCACGACAGGCACATTGACCATTGGTGATATAGCACACACGGGCACATTGAGTACGGATGCAGCAGTAACGGGAGTGACGAATCCATCCGGTCCTTGGATTTTCCAAACAAGTGGTGGTGCGATTACGTTAAATAATAATGTGACGACACCGAACAATCTTACTTTAAGTACAGTGGGTGGTGGAGCAACAACAGGCGCCATCAACGGCACAGGCTTATTAACAATTGGCACTGCTGGTGCAAATAGTTTAACAGCGAATGCCGGAGCCGGTATTAATCTCAGTAATGTCGGTAATCTTGCGAATGCCGTCACCTTAACAAATAGCACATCAAACAATATTGCATTCGACAATAATCGAAACATGACATTAAGCGCGAGTAACTTTGCTGCCAGTGGAACGTTAAGCGTTATTAATGCAACAGGAACCTTAAGCACGAGTGGTGCAGTAACGACAACGGGTCCTGGGGCTGCCAACATTACCTTGCAAACGCCAGGAACATTAACGATCGGTAATGCGGTGACAGCAGGTGATTCTGGCAGCGTTACATTAACTGCAACCGGTGCGGCAAGCGATATCTTATTTAATGCAAATGTAGCAAGTACTTCAGGGTTAATTACTGCAACAGCAGGCGGAAATATTGCAATCAATGCAGGGAATATCAGTACAGCCGGGAATGTCAGCTTGGCGGGCGCAGGTACTGTTCAAGAATTAGGGACAGGCACTATTGGCGGTGCGTTACTGACAACTCAATTTGCAGGGGGAACGCTATTAACTAACGCAAATACGGTTACCAGTGTCAATGCGACAAATACCACAAGTGGTGATGTACAACTCACAAATACTGCGACCCCGCTCACTATTGCAGGTATTAGCGAAACAGGCGGTGGCAATGTCATTGTTAGTAATACAGGCGGTGTGATAGTAGGAGGTGGCATTACTGCGGGCAGTGGTAATGTGAGTTTAACAGGGACAGGGGCAATTAATGAATCCGGCAGTGCCACTATTGGGGCTGCATTATTGACCACCCATTCTGCTGGTGGCACAACACTCTCTAATACAAATACGATTTCCAGTTTTAACGGAACCAATACCAGTAGCGGTAATATCTCATTGCTAAATAGCGGAGCACTCAACATCACTGGAATGTCACAAACTGTAGGTAATCTCACCATAACGACCAATGGCGCCATCACCCAAAGCGGAGTTATTACGGTTAATGGAGCAGGAAGCACGGCAACATTTGCAGCAGGTAGTGCTAATAATATTATTTTAGGCGGCGCAAATGCTTTCACGACGGTAGCTATTACAAGCGGAAATAATGTGACATTAAATGATGCTAATGCACTGAACTTAGCAACATCTACCGCATCCGGTAATTTCACTGTCACAGCAGGCGGTGCTATCAGTCAAAGTGGCGGTATCAGTGCAAATCTGTTGACAACGACATCGGTAGGTGGTGCCGTTTTAAATGGTGCCAATACAGTGAATAGTTACAATGGAACGAATAGCGGAGGTGGAAACATCACTCTTACCAATACAGCGAATTTGTTAACAGTGACCGGTATTGCACAAACAGGCGGTGGTCAAGTTTCTCTGACGAATACGGGTGCTATGACAACAAGCGGAACGTTCACGACAGACGGTGGAAGTGTGAGCCTAACGACATTATCACCCGATAGCTTTGCTCGCGTGCTCACCATTAATTCTGGTATCTCTACAAACGGTGGTTTCATCAGCGCAAACGCAGCCAATCCAAATAACATCACGCAAGCTTTGATAGATAACGGAGTATTAAATACATCACCAGGATCGGGCGGTACATTGACAGTCGGTGGTGGGCTCGAACTCAACGCTGTTCCTGTTATAGGAGCGGGCAACATAACATTGCAAGGAAATGGATTAGATTTGACATTGGGAACGCTTAGCTTCCCCTACTCCATTGGGTTTGCAGTAAATCGCAACATCATTCTTGATGGATTATTGAAGACATCCGCTACAGGAGCCAACATTACTTTAACGGCAGATTCAACAGGAGGAGGAGTGGGTGGTGTTTTCGTGACGAACCTGGGTGCAATCAATAGCGCTGGAAATCTAACAATAAGCGGTTCGAATTTAGCAACGGCTCCAGGAGCAGACGCAACCGCAGGAATTCAAATTCAAAACGGAGCAACGATACAGGCGGCTGGCAATATAACATTGAGTGAAGCAGTCGGAAATTCCAACATTGATCTCAATGGCACGGTGCAAAGCAATGGCGCAGGCACCATTACTGCCACTCCGGCAGGCAGTGGATCTGTGCAACTCAGCGGACAAGTCACAACAAACGGCGGTGCCATTACTTTTGCAGGCCCAGTCAACTTAACTAATCCTACTACAGTCAATGCAAACAGTGGCACTGTCACATTTTCAAATGGTATTTCGTCTGGCACTACACTGACTCTGCAGAATCCAACAGGAATGAGCGGCCCTGTCTTTGTGAACGGAAGTACAGTATTGGGTAATACGACTGTCAACAATGTGTCACTGACAGTGACATCCAACAATGCCCCCATTATTTTTAATGGAACTTTTGACGATACGCAAAATGTCACGCTCAATGCCGGTCCATCGGGTAATATTGTATTTAATGGCAATGTTGGAAATATCGCACCGTTAAATCTCTTGCAAATTGTCAACGTTAATAATTTGACGAACAATGCTGTCATTCGTGCCAATGCTTATCTTCAACAAGCAGGATCGGCTGTGACGGCTTTTGGCGCGGGTGGTCTTACTGCCAATGTTGCTAATATTACAGCGAATCAAATCAATAATACGGTTAACGTGGGAGCATTAACTATTAATGCCCATGGAGTTAACTTAAATGGGACTGTTGCTGGCCTAACAGGAGCAGCGGCCGCTGGGGACATTATGTTCCTCAATTCTTTGCGCCCCGGTGCATACTTCTTTGGTGGGATAGACATTACTTCTTTGAATCAGGTGATAACACCAACAACACCACCGACTTCGTCATTCTTCCCTAGTTCGATTAATATATCCGTGCTATTCAGTAACATCTATACAAATGCTACATTGAGTTTTGAATCAGCGAATATGGAAGAGGACTTAATACAAATGCTAACAGAGTCTGTTGCTCCCAGCGACCAGTCGACACAAACAAAGAGCGGTTGCGTTAGTATGGGAGGCGGCATCTCTATCTGTTCCAGTAAAAGTCATTAAACCGTAGTTTTCGGAATCACTTTCAACGTTTTGATTTTCACCAAGTCTAGAAAAATAAGCACGGCCAATTGTTCTCTCTCGCGTAACGTTTCGAAAGCAGAATCTTCAAAAAGAGTTTTGACGCGCGCGCCTAAAACATCCAGTGAAACAAAATCACGGATAATGTCCAGCTTTTCCGTCCACTGAGGATTTTTGACCAATTGAGTCATCGCCTGCTGAACCGGATCATTTAAAACAGCAAGAAGAAAGGCCAGAACCCCTTTGTCTTCTCGCACCCATTCATTCACAAATTTTTTGCAAGCTTCTTCGTTCCCCCACATTTTCCAGGCATAAAGAATGGGTAATAGTTTAGGATGCTCTCCCAGTCGACCAATGTGCGCCCAAAACTCGATTTTCCCCACCGCCAGCCTTTGTAATTTTTGTATATGCTCTGAAGAAAGAGCCCGATATTCAGAGGGCAAATAAGTGTCTTCTGTTTCGAGATGCTCTTGGTTTTGCAAAGTGATTTCATGCGTGATGATATACAAACTTTTGTTGGCCTGCGTAATGGCATTTTGCAATATGATAAATCGCTCCTCCATCGTCGATAGACGACGAAGTAATTGGTGAATAACGCGATGTACACGCATGGGCGTATTAAAGCGCAGCAGATTGCTTTCTCCCTCTGGAAATAAATCAGTCGTGTCTATTAATGTACTGACAACGGGGCTGATATTATCAGAAGAAATTTTGTGTATCGCCGCACCATCCAGCCAATCTAAAAAATATGCCACACGATTATCTTGGTTTAATCGTAATAATGCCTCAGAAAACGCCGATTGATCATTCGAGAATGTTAGGATATTTTCCACCTCCGATTCTGACATGTAATCAACGGGTATGGACAGACGAAAATAAATGTCAAATGTATCTGGCGAACAGATTCGGCGATTTTTTCGCGCCAGTGAGGTGTGATGATAAAAACTAGCCTCAGGAGTATAAATGTTGCGTAAACGAGGAAATAAATGTAAAAGTAATTGCAGCAAAACATCAAAAGAAATTTTGTCCGATTTTGATAAGATATCATCGCAGCGTATCTTGTCGACCTCAAGCCTAGTTTTATCCAATGCGTAAACGTCATCAATGAGGTCAGCAAATAAATCTTTGTTTTCCCGGATGCCGAAAAAAACGCCTGGCGCAAAGACCTCAATCGCCGTCAAGGCAAAAAAGTCAACTGGATTGACAACGTCTTTTACTCGCGGAAAACTGAAGCTTAACGTATTAATATATCGCGTAATGTCGCGACAGCTATTAAAAAAATATTTTAACGTCGAATAATAAATATCTGCCCAATAAATTTTGTTCCAAAGTCTCTCGGGCGCTAAAAGCACAATTTGTTGCAGCTGATCTAGCAATAAATTTTCAAGGCTTTGTGTTGAGATGGGAGGCACCTCAAAAGGCAGTTGAACTAATTTTTCGAGGTAATTTTTTCCTTCGCCAGGATGTATTTTGTCGATGGCAGAAATAATTTGTTTTTTATCAAAAGTAAGCAAATAAATAGTGTTCGCATAGTCACCCATGGATTTGACAATTTGTAAAATTTGGTTGATTTCTTTAGGTTCAAGGCGAGAAATGTTATCAATCACGATAATGATTTTATGTTTTTGTTTTTTAAGAAGCTCGTTTAATTCCGCCTTCACTTGCGTTGGATCACGGCCGGATTCCCAGGCATAAGCTTGTTTTTCACTGATGGTTTTTTTCAGGTGAGGAAAGATATTACGTTTTAAGCGCAACGCCTTGGGCACCGGCTGATGCGTGAAAAATGAAACATATAATTCTAGTAAATGCACAATTTTCTCGGCGTTCTCGAGGGCAGGAGAAAGGCGAAGCACAGAGGATAGGCGACGATAAAAACCATATATCAGTTGTCCTTGTCCAGAATAACTCCATGGACTGAAGTTTAAGATAATGGGTTTTTCATCATCCAACATATTGCTTGCTGCAAGACGCAATTCTTCTAATGTGAGGTTAATTAAGGATGTTTTGCCACTTCCCCAGCCTCCATAAAGGCCGATAACGAGACTTTCAACGCTAGTATGATCAAGCATGCAGCGCGCCAAATACTGCGCAAATACCGTGCGATTCAAGCGATCCTGCTCGCTGCGCACTATCGGTCGATCGGCGTCAAACATGGGTATTCTCCTTTTCAGATTCCATTGTCAACAGACCCTAATCACCTTCTTTAAAAACAGTTGCAACAAAAATAATAGGAAAGCCACAGCAAACGCAATATAGGCGTAATCCAAAAAAGCATTTTGATAGATAGCCAGTTGTTGCAGCGCTTGCGTGATGTTCTCGGGAATGTTGGACAGTTTAGCCAGCCATCCTGCAAAAGCACCACCAAATCCTAAAGCGACAAACCAAATGCCCATCATCATTCCCACTAATTTGCGTGGCGCTAAACTGGTAACGGCGGATAGTCCAATGGGTGAGAGTAACATTTCCCCGACAGCAATGAAAAAGTAAGCGACCAACACCCAAGCGGGATGAATTAAATGGTTTGCATTAGCGAAGTAGGTGCTTATCCCTAATGTGAGAAATCCCAGGCCGACGAATACGATGGCCAACACAAATTTTGAAAAAGAAGACGGATTTCTGCTGGATCGATTTAACGTTTGCCAAGACCAGGCAAAGCTGGGGCCCAAGAGGATGACAAAAATGGCTTCCAAGGTATAAAACACGGTAATAGGAATGTGTATTCCCCACAATTCTTTATCAATCAGGCGATCAATAAATAAATTAACAGAAAAAAACATTTGCCAATACATCATCCAAAAAACAATCGAAGAAAGAATGAGCGCATGTAAAGTAAATAATTGGCGACGATTTTCAGCGTCTTGTTTTAAGGTGAGCGTCAACAAAAAGATCAACAGTATGATGCCAGCAGAAGGCAACAACCATTTTGCTAACAAACTGTTTTGTAGTAATTCACTGACGATGGCTGCCGCCAAGATGCAAGAGAGTATAATGACACATTTTAATTTACGATTGACGGGAGGAAGTGCATGCGTCGTAATGGTTTTCACATCGATACGTTTTAAACCCAGTCCAAATGTGAATAGTCCAATAATCAGTCCAACGCTTGCAAGGGCAAATCCAGCTTGCCAGCCAAAATGATCTTTTATGTAACCGGAGCTTAACCCGGCCAAAACAATTCCTGTATTGATGCCGATATAAAAAAGGGTGAATCCGGACTCACGATGAGGATCGCCGTGTTCATATAAAGATCCCAGGAAGCTTGAAATACTGGGTTTCAGCAATCCATTTCCAATGATGATGGTGGCCAAGGCAAGGAAAAAACCGTTCTGCCAAAAAGCCAATAATGCGTAACCCGAACTTAAAAATAAACCGCCCCAAACCGTTGCGGTTTTAAATCCTAATAATTGGTCTGCGAGCGATCCTCCTAAAAAAGGAGCAATGTAGGCGAGCGCCAAAAATGCGCCCATAATGGTATAACTCGCATCATCGGTGTAACCAAATTCTTTGCTCATGTAAAGCACCAACATGCCATTGACGACATAAAAACCAAAACGTTCCCACATTTCGGTTAAGAATAAAAAAGGTAAGGCGCGGGGATGGCGATTCATTTATTTTTTTCTCCTAGTAGACCGCTATGTCGCAATAATGCATCAATGCGGGGTTCACGACCACGAAAAGCCACAAAGGCGGTTGTGGGATTCGGTAATCCGCCCATTTCTAAAATATTTTCTGCAAATCGTTGACCTGTCTCGTGGTTAAATAGACCCGTTTCCTCAAAAAGGGAAAAAGCATCGCTGGACAATACTTCAGCCCATTTGTAACTGTAATAACCTGCGGCATAACCGCCCGCAAAAATATGGGAAAAGCTGTTTTGAAATCGATTAAAAGAAGGATAATTGATGACGGCCGTCTGTTGTCGAACATTATCTAATGTTGTTTGGACATGATTGCTGGGCTTTAAGGGCTCGTATTCCAAATGCAGTCGAAAATCAAATAATGCAAATTCCAATTGTCGCAACATGTGCATTCCCGATTGAAAATTTTTGGCCGCTAACATTTTGTTAAAAAGCGTATCGGGTAAAGGATCGCCTGTTTCATAATGTCCCGAAATCAAACTGATGGTTTCTTTTTCTGAACACCAGTGTTCTAGCAGTTGACTGGGAAACTCAACGGCGTCCCACGGTACTCCATTAATGCCGGAAATACCACAATAATCCATTTTCGTTAATAAGTGATGTAAGCAATGACCAAATTCATGGAACAATGTTTCAACCTCATCTTTATTCAATAGCGCCGGCTTGTTGCCCAGTGGACGCATAAAATTACAGGTCAAGAAAGCAATTGGATATTGAATACTACCATCCGCTAATCTCCGACGCAGCCGGCATTCATCCATCCATGCGCCTTCTCTTTTATGTGCGCGCGCATAAAGATCAATATAAAAATATCCTCGCAGCATTCCTCCTTCATCGTACACTTCAAAAAACTGGACTTGAGGATGCCACGTATCGACATCATGACGTTCGATGACGTTGATGCCAAATAAACGTTTTACCACGATAAAAAGTCCGGAGAGGACTTTGTTGATGGGAAAATAGGGTCGAAGCTCTTCTTGAGATAACGCATATTTTTGTTCGCGCAATTTTTCGCTATAGAAAGCTAAGTCCCATGCTTCTAATTGGGTGATCCCATCGCGTTCTTTGGCAAATTGAGCGAGCTCTTGCATTTCTTGTTCGCCGGCTTTTTTCGAACGATCAACTAATCCGTTCAAAAAATCGAGCACTAATTTCGGTTCGCTTGCCATTTTGGTTGCTAGAGAATATTCAGCGTAATTAGGAAATCCCAACAAATTAGCCAATGCATGTCGCGCGGCCAAAATATTGTCCATGATAGCCGTATTATCCCATTTTCCTGCATGCGGACCCTGATCCGAGGCTCTTGTCATATAGGCTTCATACATTAACCAGCGCAGCTGACGGTCTTCCAAATATTTCATCACTGTTGAATAACTGGGATGATCCAACGTAAACACCCATCCGCTTAAGTCGCGTGCTTCCGCATTTTGCGCCGCCATTTTGATGGTTTCTTCTGGCAGGCCCGCTAAACTTTCATGTTGTGTAATATGTAGCGTCCAACCGTGGGTGGCGTCCAGTAAATTCTCAGCGAATTGCGTGCTCAGTTTGCTTAATTGTTTTTGCAACTCAGCAAATCGCATTTTTTCTAAAGGAGGGAGATTAACCCCGGCTAGCTTAAAATCGCGGATATCATTATCAATGACTTTCCGCTGACCGGGGTTGAGTGTGGAATAAATCGGCCCATCCGCGATCGATTTGATCGCGTTATACAATGCCTCATTCTGCATGAGTTCTGTATGATAGTCCGTCAGTAAGGGTAAACAAGCATTGTAAGCAGCCCTTAGTCCTTCTGATTCGGCAACAGCATGCAAATGGGCGACAGGGGACCATACTTGGGCTAAGTGATCGCCTATTTCTTCCAGGGGTTGCATTAAATTATCCCAAGTAAAGGTTTTTTGATTTAATATTTCCGTTAATACAGTACGATTATGACTAATCACCTGTTTTAAGGCAGATTCAATATGTTCTTCTGGAATAATAGTGCTAAAAGGAGGTAACAGGCCTTGGTTAAGTAATGGATTGTCCATAACAGTGCCTCTTTGATTCTATAATATTGTTATGAGTACGTTATATACTAAAGTATACCATGGGCTAGCTTGTTCTTCATGTCAAAGTCGGTATGATATAATGAAAGAATCCAAAATCCAAAGCAATACCATCTCGACAACAAGGAGGAAACATTATGAAAATCACCTTAAAAATCATTGCACTAATCATGGCAATCAGCCTACTTGCAGGATGCAACACAGTGGAAGGTTTTGGTAAAGACATGCAACAAGGTGGCCAGTCGTTGCAAAGAGACGCGAATCAAAATAAATAATCTCTGTACACGAGGAGATCGGATGATAGGTAATGAAGCAAATTCAAAACAATGATATCAAAACGCTACAAGGCATGATAAGCGCGCTACAGGCATACTGGTCATCCCAAGGTTGCACACTGGTTCAGCCACTGGACATGGAAGTAGGAGCGGGAACATTCCATCCGGCCACTTTTCTCCGAGCGATAGGCCCAGAGCCTTGGCGTGCTGCTTATGTCCAACCCAGTCGTCGACCTACCGATGGGCGCTATGGCGAAAATCCCAATCGGGTGCAACATTATTATCAGTTTCAAGTGATATTGAAACCCTCTCCAGAAGATATTCAACAACTCTATTTAAATTCTTTATTTACTTTAGGTATTGATCCGCTGATCGATGATATTCGCTTCGTGGAAGACAATTG
>Ga0207096_1220_pt1 | contig 9759 bp, 7 predicted proteins | sample Alteio_BWMinHeat_86_FD_153547 | JGI IMG/M metagenome (GOLD analysis project Ga0207096, IMG submission 153547) | Enriched cells from forest soil in Barre Woods Harvard Forest LTER site, Petersham, Massachusetts, United States -... | ecosystem: Environmental > Terrestrial > Soil > Temperate forest >...
TGCGCACCAGCTCGTGGAAGTTGCGCACGGTAGAGGAACTGGTGAAGGTAATCACATTCGGCCTCTGCTGTGAATTGCTGAAGATCCTTTTCAGCTTTCGGCGTGAACTAAGCGGAACTATGGTCTGATAAGCTTCAACCACTTTGACTTCCGCTCCGGCTTTCTTCAATTGCAGAGGAATCACGTCGCGTGCCACCGCGGCACGCACCAGAAGAACACGTTTGTTCTTTACTTTATGCCGTAATTTCTCCACTACGGCTTCGGCGACGTACTCAGAAGGGACTACATCAACTTTTAATTCATGTTGCTCGATCGCCTTGCGCGTTGCCGGACCGATGGCGGCAATTTTCAACTGACCGAGTTTTCGGGTGGGCAAGCGCAACTTGCGGCAGCGTGCTGCCATGGCCTCAACCCCGTTCACGCTGGTAAGAATCAACCAATCGAAATCTTCGTGCCGTCGCAGGGCCTCGTCGAGTTGCGCCCACGAGCGCGGCGGGTGGATCTCAATCGTTGGGACCTCCAGCACCGTCGCCCCCTGCTGCCGCAGCATGGTAGAAAGTGTCCCTGCCTGCTTGCGAGTACGGGTAACCAGGACTCGCGTACCTATGAGCGGCCGCGTATGGTTTTGGTTTTTAAATTTTTCTTTGGAAACCATTGCAATTCTGTGACACAAGAAGAATATCGGCCCGGCCTCTGAGTACTGAGTACCGGGTACTGAGTACTTTTTCACGGCTGTTCCGGCACAGCAGCGCCTGCCCTGTAAATCTGTCGCAAAATTTCATCCGCTCCCCGCTGCAGCAATTTTTCTCCAACGGCAGCGCCCAGTTGCACCGGATTCTCTCCGCGCCCGTTCTCGGTGATAACCAGCGAACCATCTTGCCGGGCGACGCAGGCCACGAGATGTAATTCGCCTTCGTTGCCGGTGGCGTATGCTCCAATCGGCACTTGGCAGCCTCCGCCGAGTGTCTGCAGTAATGCGCGCTCGCACTCGGTCGTGGCGCGTGTAACCGGATCATTCAAAAACCCCAGGTGCTGTGCGACATTCCTGTCATCTTTGCGAATCTCAATGCCCAGCGCGCCCTGGCCCACTGCCGGGCACATGACTTCCGGTTCCAGAATTTCGCGAATGGCGTCTACCCTTCCCAGGCGCTTCACTCCGGCCACGGCCAGGATGATGCCGTCATATTCTCCAGCTTCGAGCTTGCGCAGGCGGGTATCCACGTTGCCGCGCAGGGGTGAGACCTTTAAGTCAGGCCGTAGCGCTCTCAATTGCGCCTCACGTCGCAGGCTGCTGGTTCCAATATGGGAATTCCGAGGCAACGCACTCAACGACGCATAGCTTCTTGAGATAAAAGCGTCGCGCGGGTCTTCCCTCTTCATGGTCGCCGTAAGTTCAAAGCCGGGGGGCAGGTCGGTAGGCAGGTCCTTAAGACTATGCACTGCCAGGTCCACCTTTCCTTCGGCGAGCGCCTCTTCGATCTCTTTGGTGAACATGCCTTTGGTGCCTACCTGGGCCAATGAAACTTCAGTGATCTTGTCGCCAGTGGTCTTGATGACCTCGATTTCAACGGTATGGCCACGGCCGCTCAACAGCGCGGAGACATGATTGGCCTGCCACAGTGCAAGTTGTGAACCACGTGATCCGATGCGTAGATGGGCCATTAGGATGGGGTTACTTTTTTCTCTTCTTCGCGCGCTGGTTCTTCCTGTTTTTCGCTGCGCGGCCGGCTAATTGGAATGGACCTTGTTTTTGTATTCTTTGAATTTAAGTCTTTGGGATCCAGATTCTTAGGGTTCAAATTCCTGGGGTTCAGGTTAAAGATACGGCGCACGTGATCCACCACCGTGTTCGCTTCCGCTTCGCGCGCGGCATTCTTCAGCGCTGTCACTGGCGTGTGCAGCACTTTGTTCATGATCCCGCGCGTAAGCGCCTCAATAGCTGACTCCTGTTCTGCCGTCAGCTTGCCCAGTCTGCCCCGCACGCGATCCAGTTCAGCCTGGCGGATAGTTTCCAGATGTTCCTGCAGAGAGATGATCGTGGGAGTAACTTCTTGCGTCTGCAACCGGGCAAGAAAGCGCTGTAATTCAGCCTCAATAATTTCATGCGCGCGGGCCGCCTCACGCTCGCGGTTGGCCACATTGGCACTGACCACGGCCTGCAGATCGTCAATGTCATAGACAAAGATGCCGTCGACCTTGTTCATCTCCGGATCAACATCGCGGGGCACGGCGATATCAATAAAAAACATGGGGCGGTTCTTGCGCCGATGCAGAAATTTTTCACCATGCTCACGCCGGAAGATGGCGTGTGGCGATCCGGTGGAGGTGATCACGATATCGGCACGGTCGGCGGTCTCATACAGCTCTTCAAAGCGGATCGCGGTGCCCTGGAATTTTTCCGCAAGAGTCACGGCGCGCGCGTGGGTGCGGTTGGCGACAAAAATCGCCTCCGCGCCGCCAGCGATCAGATGCCGCGCCGCCAACTCGCTCATCTTGCCGGCGCCGACCAGGTAAACATGTTTGCCGGAAAGCGATCCAAAGATCTGCGTGGCCAAATCCACCGCCGCCGAGGCCACCGACACCGCCGAGCTGCCAATGGCGGTTTCCGTGCGCACCCGCTTGGCCACAGCAAAGGCGCGCGAGATCAGCGCGTGAAGCTGTGAGTGCAATGCTCCCATGCCGCAGGCCACGGCATAGGCAGCTTTGACCTGTCCTAAGACCTGGGGCTCGCCCACGATCATGGAATCGAGACTGGCGGCCACACGAAAGATATGGCGCATCGCCTCCTGGTCGCGGTATTCATAGAGGTGGTCGGCTAGCAGATCGGTATCGGTCTCAAAGTATTCCCGCAAAAATTCGCGCAGGTCGAGAGTGCCACTGCTGACCTTGGCAATCAGCTCAACCCGGTTGCAGGTCGAAAGAATCATTCCCTCTTCCACACCGGGAAACTGCACCAGTCGCGCTATGGCCTCGGCCAGACGTGACTCCGGTATGGCCAGCCGCTCGCGCACTTCCACGGGAGCGCTCTTGTGGTTCACGCCGATGAGAACGAAAGTCATGGTCCGAGGAACCTGTGTGTGCCGCTGAGATAATTTGCCGCCCAGGTTCCCACTGCGGCAACAAAAGCAAAGGTCGAGAGAAAAGCGGCTTTGCGTCCGCGCCATCCTGCATTCCAGCGCGTAAACAGCAGCACCATATAGATGACCCAAACCATGATCGAGAGCGCAATTTTAGGATCGCGAAAGAACCCCGCGCCGAACTGCTCTTGCGCAACAATCGAGCCTGCGATCAGCCCCAGGGTGATAAAGGGAAAGCCCAGTATCAGCGCGCGGTATCCGATTTCATCAATCACCTGCAAGGGAGGCAGTCGCAGCCATTTCCCCATGTTCTTGGATTTCAGCCTGCGCTCCTGCCACAGATACAGCATGCTGGCCACAAAGCTTAGAAAGAGCGCGGCGTATCCCAGAAAGATCAGGGTCACGTGTACGAAAATCCATCCCCGGCGCAACAGGGGCGAAGTAAACTCGGGCGACTGTTGCCCAACCGCCGCTAAAAGTGTGAGCACGAAGACCACGGGAAAAACAAAGATGCCCGGCGAGACTGTCTTGTATTTGATCCAGAAGGCGAGGAAGAAGGCCGCCACCAGAAACGCCAGCAGCGATTCGGCGTGATTCTGCGTGGAAGGCGTCAGATGCCCCTGTTCCAGCGTTAGCTCAGCGAGGGAAACAAAGTGAAAAATCAGCCCCAACCAGAAAGCGGACATGGTCACGCGCGCCAGCGATTCGGCCTTCCGAGCGAGGGCCAGCAGCGCATACACCAATCCCAGACTGTAAAAGACGAGCGCGACCCGCAACCAGAGCAAGGGCATAATCAGAAGGTAATTATATGCCGCCACGGCAAAGCGCAGCAGGCACGAAGGTGTTGGGAGAACCCCAAAACGTATTGGCCTAGTTGGCGATCTAGGCCTGCCTGCTCAGACTTTCCATGACTAGAGCGGCTTCCTGTAGTTTTGCGATTTCTTTCTCCGGCAGTCTCCGAATCACAGCGGCGAGCGCCTCCACCCGCCGCCTGCGGCCCTCCTGCATGATGTGAATGCCTTTCTCAGTCGCCTGAATCACGACTGCGCGGCGGTCCTGCTGATTGATCTTTGTGCGCACCAGTTTGGACCGCAGCAGGCCGGCGACAATCCGGCTCATGGTCGGGGGCTTGACCTGCTCAGCTTCGGCCAATTCAGCCAGCGATCGGGGCCCGGCAAATACCAAGACCGACAGCGCCGACAATTGCGCCGGGCCGATGCCGCTCTCCTGGTCGCGAATCCGCAGCCGCCGCAGCAAGTGAATGGCCGCCGAGTGCAGACGGTCGGCCGCTTCCAGGGCCTCGCGGTCGGGGGATTTATTTTTGTTTGCGGATTGCATCTATTAATTAGCTATGCTAACTTATTTAGTTAGTTATGCTAATTACTTTAGCATAGAGAATCTTAAATATAACGAGGTGAAGCCATGACAACCCAGGCACCTTCCAGCGGAATCGCTATCACGCAAATCGGCCAGATCGCCGTCAATGTACATGACACCAACCGTGCGGTTGAGTTCTACCGTGACATCCTCGGACTTAAGCTGCTCTTCACTGCCGGACGTCTGGCCTTCTTCGATTGCGGCGGCGTTCGTCTGATGTTGAGCCCGCCCGAACGACCTGAGTTCGATCATCCCGCTTCGATCCTCTACTTCAAAGTTGCGGACATTAAAGCAGCCCATACTCGCCTGGTGGAACGCAACGTAAAGACCGAGAGCGAACCGCATGTCGTGGCCAGAATGCCAGACCATGACCTGTGGCTGGCCGACTTTCGCGACTCCGAAGGCAATATCATGGCATTCATGTCGGAAGTTCGGCATTAACCATCTATGCGACCATCTTTCGACATTTCTGTATTTTCGGGATACCGGATTTGTATCAGAGCGATAAGGCGCAATCGCGTTATTATTCTAAAGTGCGATGGATCGGCCCAAAACAAACATCTGCAACACCAATATTGGATCTCGTGAAACCACTCCCCAAGCCGCAAGTGGAAAGCCTTACGCTGCGCGATCTCATACTTCCCTTGCTGTTGATCGCCGTAATAGTTTTTTCAGAGAACTACTCACTCTTGATTCTTGCGATTGGTTTTCTACTCATCAACTTCTTGGTAGTTGCTGTTCATGAGCTTGGACACGTAGTTGCTGGCTGGAGTGTGGGTCTGCACCTCCAATCTGTCAAAGTCGGGCCGTTGCGAATAGAACGCGAATCCTGTCGTTGGAAGTTGCGAACACGCCGTCATTTGATGAACGGATTCACCTATATGTCACTCGACCGCCTTCTTCACGTACGCCGGCGGCTGATCATTTTCACGGCTGGAGGTCCGCTCGCAAGTTTCTTTACCGGGTTGATTGCATTGCTTGCTCTGTCCCTCCTGGACAATAGCTCATTTCTGCAACCATTCTTGGGATGGTTTGGCGTTTTCTCCCTATTGATATCGATCCTGACTTTGGTCCCGGCACGTGTTGGCGAACACACAAATGACGGATTGAAGTTGCGAACACTGATCCGCTCGAAGGAAGGCACGAAGCAATTGATTGCTGTCCACGCGCTTCTTATGTTGAAAAATCGCGATATCAAGCTAGCGCAGTGCAACCAGAGATGGATTAAGCTGGCATGCTTGCCGGGAGAGATGATGCAGAGCACATATTATGCCGACTGGCTAGCATACAGTGCGAATGCAGATTCATCACACGCCGTCGCCGCGCAACATCTTGAACGTTGTTTAGCTGCATCAGGAGTTCTGGATTCTGGAGGTCGCGATGTGCTTATTCTGGAAGCAACGGTATTCAACGCATGGTACCGAGACGATGCAACCAAGGCAGATATCTGGTTCAAACGCGCGGTTCTGCTCAATCAGATAAAACCCTATCTGCGCATGAGGGCGCAAATTGCCTTGTATTGCGCCCATAGGCAATTTGATGAAGCGTTGAAGGAATATGAAACTGCCCTTGTTGTCGTCCAGCAATTGCCCACGCCACAATTTCGCGAATACCAGGCCTCTTGGATCAAATGGCGTGAAGAGATTGAGCAACGCAAAAACCAAAACCGTGCCACAATACAAGCGGCCTCTCAGTGAGGAAGAACCTATCTGAGGTTGCACAACCCCCGCTTGCGTTTTGCTCCGTAACACAAGAAACTAGTCAGTCTGATGACCGAGCCCACCACTCCGCTGATGCGGCAGTACACCGCGATCAAGAAAGAGCATCCCAACGCTCTGCTCTTTTTCCGGCTGGGAGACTTCTACGAATTATTTTTTGACGATGCGGTCACCGCCTCGCGCGAGTTACAAATCACTCTGACCTCACGCAATAAAGAAAAAGGCATTGCCATTCCCATGTGCGGCGTGCCTTATCACGCCGCTGAAAACTACATTGCCAAGCTCATCCGCAAAGGGTTCAAAGTCGCCATCTGTGAACAGATGGAAGACCCTCGCTTGGCCAAGAAGCTGGTGCGTCGCGAGGTCACGCGTGTAGTCACGCCGGGCACGGCGGCGGATTCGTCGCTGAGTTCGGAAGAGAATAATTTTCTTGCCGCCATCAGCCGCAGTAAAGATATCGCGGGCTTTGCCGCGCTCGATCTTTCTACGGGCGAGTTTCGCGCTACGGAATTTTCGGGCGCGGACGCCGAGCGCCGCATTCTGGAAGAGTTGCAGCAGCTTCGTCCGCGCGAGATTCTCTACGCCTCTTCCCTGCCGCTGTTTGACCGCGCCGGGCAAACCCAGGAGAAAGACAAAGAGACCGCTGACTTGCAATCTGCGCTCACCAACGAGCGCTGGCGTGTTGCTTTCACTCCCTTGGACGATTGGGTCTTCGCTCCTGACCACGCCATTCCACTCGTAGAAAACCATTTCGGCGTGCTATCGCTCGAAGGCTTCGGATTAGCCGGGCGCTCAGCCGCAGCCGCCGCCGCGGGAGCGGTGTTGCACTACATCCGCGAGACGCAGCGCGGCACACTGGAACACGTGGACCGCATCGGCTACTACGAGCGCCAGAACTGCCTGGTGCTGGATGCGGTCACAGTCCGCAACCTGGAATTGACTGAACCAATCTTCGGTGCAACCGGCGAAGGCGAAGAGGTCACGCTTTTCCGCGCTCTTGACGCGACGATTACTCCTATGGGCAAGCGCCTGCTTCGCGCCTGGATGCTCCGCCCCAGCGTGGACCGCGAAGAGATCAACCAGCGGCTGAATGCCGTTGAAGCTCTGGTGCGCGAGACCGTGCATCGCGAGGAGCTGCGCCGTTCGCTCGACGGCATCTTTGATATAGAGCGCCTGCTGAGCCGGGTCACGCTGGAAGCAGCCAATCCGCGCGACCTGCTGGCGCTGGCTTCTTCTCTCGCACGTCTGCCAGGGGTGCGCGCAATCCTGAAGAATTTCCCCGCCGCGCGTTTGCAAACCCTGCTGAACTCGATGGATGAGCTGGCTGATATCCGCCAGCGCATCGAATCCACGATTACCCCCGAGCCACCGCTGACCTTTGCCGATGGCGGCGTGATCGCCGCTGAAGTGGATGCTGCTCTCGACGAACTGCGCGACCTGAGCCGCAACTCACGACAATACGTCGCACAGATCGAAGAGCGTGAACGCCAGCGCACCGGCATTAATTCTCTCAAGGTTAAATTCAACTCGGTCTTTGGCTATTACATTGAAATCTCGAAAGCCAATTTGCATCTGGCCCCCACCGACTACGAGCGTAAGCAGACCCTGGTGAACGCTGAACGTTTCACTACGCCTGAGTTGAAACAGTACGAAGCGAAAATTCTCGATGCCCAGGAAAAGATCGTAGAAATCGAGCGCCGCATCTTCGCCGAACTGCGCTCGTTTATCGCGGGTGAGGCGCGGCGCATCCGGCAGACAGCGCTGGCCTTAGCGGAGGTAGATGTCCTGGCCTCTCTCGGACACATCGCCGCCAACCGTGCCTACTGCCGCCCGCAATTCGATGAGAGCGGCGAGATCGAAATCGTAGAAGGCCGTCATCCTGTGGTCGAGGCCCAGGAGCTGAGCCGCGCTGCTCGTTTTGTTCCCAACGATCTGTTCCTGAATTCAAGCTCGCACTCCATCCTGCTCATCACCGGCCCTAACATGGGCGGCAAGAGCACATATTTGCGACAGACGGCGTTGATCGTTCTCATGGCACAGATGGGCTCGTTTGTCCCTGCTCGCTCGGTGCGTCTGAGTGTGGTGGACCGCATCTTCACTCGCATCGGCGCCAGCGACAACCTGGCCCGCGGACGTTCGACCTTTATGGTCGAGATGACCGAGAGCGCCGCTATTCTCAACACCGCCACGCCGCGCTCGCTGATTTTGCTCGACGAGATCGGCCGCGGTACCTCCACCTATGACGGATTAGCCATCGCCTGGGCCGTAGTGGAATACATTCATGCCCACGCGCAAGCCAAGACGCTATTTGCCACGCACTATCACGAGCTGACCGAACTCGCCGAGCGCCTCTCTGGCGTAAAGAATTTTCATGTCACTGTAAAGGAGAGCGCCACCGGTGTGACCTTCCTGAAAAAGGTGGAGAGTGGTGCTGCCAACCGAAGTTACGGCATCGAGGTGGCCCGCCTGGCAGGCTTGCCGGCCGAGGTCATCAGTCGCGCACGCGAAATTCTTGCTGAGCACGAGAGCGCCGAGCACGCTTTGAGCGAATCCCTCGCTCCAGCCAGTTCCGACTCCTCCACCGTGCAACTGACCATGTTCACTCCGCTCTCGCAGAAGATTGTTGACCGGCTCAAAGCCGCCGACCTGAACCAACTCACGCCTCTGGAAGCGCTCAACCTGCTGCATGAGCTGAAAAAGAATTTGGAGTGAGTGCATCTAGAATGGCACGCCTCATTCTTTGCGGCTTGCAACTTGCGGCCTTACGCTGTTTTACAATCATTCCTTCATGAACCTCACTTCTCTTCGCCAGCAAGTCGGCCAGCTTCTTATCATGGGCTTTGAAGCAATTTCGTTTGAGCCCAATCTCGAGAACATGCTCAAAGAGTGGCAGCCCTCTGGCGTAATTTTGTTCGCACGCAATATGGAATCTGCGCAGCAGACGCACGCGCTGCTGGCAGCGTGCCGAAAAACCGTCTCCATCCACCCGTTTCTCTGTGTGGACATGGAAGGCGGCGCCGTAGATCGCCTCAAAAAAATCATGGCTCCGGCCCCCTCCGCCGCCTCGGTTTTTGCCTCTGGCAAGAAGTCCTGGTTTGCTCGCCACGGAAAGCTGATCGGAGCGGAATGCCATACACTGGGATTTAACACCGACTTTGCTCCCGCGCTCGATCTCGCCTTTGAAGCCTCGCGTCCGGTGCTGGGCTCACGCGTAGTTTCGTCCGATCCTAAGAAGGCTATCGGCTATGCGCGTTCTTTTCTGCGCGGCCTGCAGAGCGCGGGCGTGTTGGGTTGCGGCAAACACTTTCCCGGATTGGGAGAAGGCACGCTCGATACCCATAACGAGCTTGCTGTAATTCAAAAACCCTGGGAGGCTCTATGGGAACAGGACCTTCTTCCCTACCGCCTGCTCCGCCGCAAACTGCCGTTCGTAATGGTGGGACACGCCAACTATCCCGCCGTGACTGGCGACAAACTCCCCGCCTCCATCTCTTATAAATGGATGACAGAAATCCTGCGTAACAAGCTTGGTTACCGGGGATTGATCGTCTCCGATGACTTGGAAATGGGCGCGGTTCTGGCTCTCG
>Ga0207096_1071_pt2 | contig 9701 bp, 9 predicted proteins | sample Alteio_BWMinHeat_86_FD_153547 | JGI IMG/M metagenome (GOLD analysis project Ga0207096, IMG submission 153547) | Enriched cells from forest soil in Barre Woods Harvard Forest LTER site, Petersham, Massachusetts, United States -... | ecosystem: Environmental > Terrestrial > Soil > Temperate forest >...
ATTGCAAGTGATGCAAAAATCACTAAGGGTCAAGCTTCTTCTGCCCTTGAATCAGTAACGAACACTATCGGTGGCTCGTTAAAAAAAGGAGAAAGAGTAACATTAATAGGTTTCGGTACCTTTAGTGTTGTTAAACGTGCTGCTCGTAAAGGCAGAAATCCACAAACCGGAAAACCTTTAAACATTTCTGCAAGAAAAGTAGCAAAGTTTAAAGCTGGTGCGGCTTTACAAAAGAAAGTAAAATAATTTTACTTCTTTAAAAAGATTAAGGACTTGCCCGAAAAGGCAAGTCTTTTTTTTTATAATATATTGTTCGTAGTTTTGCGTCCTAATCAAATAATATGAAATATTTAATAATTGGTATTCTGTTCATAATGATTTATGAAGGATGTTCATCAAATGGAAATGAACTAAAAAATAATAATAGTAATTCTTTTCTGGATAGTGGAAAAGTTTCAATGTTAAAATACACTCAGGAAAAGCATTTTAAGAATATTAGACAACTTACCTTTGGTGGAGATAATGCAGAAGCCTACTGGAGTAATGATGGAAAGAAATTAGTTTTTCAAGCAAGAAATGAAAAATGGGGTGCCAAGTGCGATCAGATATTTTATTTTGAACTGGCCAACGCTCACCTAGATTCTATTCCACCAAAAATGATAAGTACTGGCATGGGGCGTACCACCTGTTCTTATTTTCTTCCTGGCGATACTACTATATTATATGCATCTACACATTTGAAAGATAAAGAATGTCCTCCTGCACCAGAACATAGAAAGGACGGAAAATATGTATGGCCAGTTTATTCAAGTTTCGATATTTTTGTTGCAGATTTAAATGGAAAAATAATTAAACAACTTACAAACACTCCCGGATATGATGCCGAAGGAACCGTTTCTCCAAAAGGAGATAAAATAGTTTTTACCTCATCTCGTTCAGGAGATTTAGAACTTTATACCATGAATCTTGATGGCTCGAATGTTAAACAAATTACTCACGAATTAGGATACGATGGAGGTGCATTCTTCTCTCCTGATGGAAAAAAATTAGTATTCCGTGCCTCCCGACCTAAGACTGATGAGGAAATTAAGACATATAAAGAACTCTTAGCTCAAGATTTAGTGATGCCTACCCAAATGGAAATATTCACTTGTAATGTTGATGGTTCGGATTTAAAACAAGTTACTCATTTAGGTGGTGCTAACTGGGCTCCCTTTTATTCTCATGATGGAAAACGAATTATTTTCTCTTCTAATTATGCATCTAAAGGCTCATATCCTTTCAATCTTTATATGATAAATGTTGATGGCACCAGATTAGAACAAATAACTTTTGATGGTTCGTTTGATGCATTTCCAATGTTTTCCCCTAATGGTAAACAACTTGTGTTTTCATCAAACAGGTTAAACAAAGAAAAACACGGAATCAACCTTTTCCTTGCTGATTGGGTTGATTAAAAATAATCCGTCAATAGCTTTTATTTTTTGTTTTTAAAGGAAACAGTAAAAACACTTCCTTTTCCTGGTTCACTTGTCAAGGTTATCATTCCACCATTTGCTTCGATGATGGTTTTTATAATATATAAGCCCAAACCCTTTCCTTCCGTGCTTGTATTAAATCGCTGAAATAATCCGAAAACCCTGTCACCATTTTTTTCTAAATCCATTCCAATTCCATTGTCAGAAATTTCCAGACAGGTATATTTTCCTTTTTTGTAAGTCCGAATATTAACTACAGGCTTCCGCTTTGGAGATTTATATTTTATTGAATTCGTAATCAGGTTTAATAAAATACTATGCAAATACACATTCACATATTTCACAGTTGGAGCATTTGAAAAATCGACTTTGATCTTTGCTTTTGAATGTTTAACGATATCGCCAATACTGTTAATTATAGAACGATAAGCATCTGCAAATTTTATTTCCTCTTCAATTTCTCCTTTTGATTTTCCAATATCAGATAATTTTATCAGTTCATTCAATATCTTTTGAAGCTTCTTGGCACTTTTCTCAATATTAATTATGATTTTCTTATTGTTTTTATTGGTTGGGTCCTTTTTATTATAAAAACTTAAAAGAGCAACCATATTCCTTACCGGCGATTTCAAATCGTGAGAAATAATATACTTGAATTGCTCCAAAGAATCAAGATTCCTCATCAATTCTCTGGCAAGTTCCTTCATTGCGTTTTCAGCCTGAACGCGCTCGGTGATATCAGTCATCGTTCCTATATGACCAATTATTTCACCATCTTCATTAACCAAACTATTCGAACTGCCGTGAACCCAGGTAATTAGCTTTTCAGGAGTCATTAATCGAAACTCCATATTAAATTCTTTCCCGATTTCAGCAGCATCCGACCAGTTATTCAAAACTTTATTTCTATCTTCAGGATGAATCGCCAATTCCCATCCTTTTCCTTTTGCCTCTTCGGGAAGTAATCCGGTCATTTTACACCAACGATTATTTACATATAAACAATGAGCCTGAGCATCGGTTTCAATAATCCCAACAGGTGCGTTTTCTGCCGAAACCCTGAAAATATAATTTTCACTAAACCAATCCTTGGAAGTATGGATATTCATAAAATCAGGTTATTAGCTATTAAAATGATTATGGTTTGTTAAAAAAGCAATATGGTACATATTATAAAGATGCAATATTATGAAAAATTCCATTAAGGACAGGGATTTATTTGTTTTTGGTTGATATTATTGATGATTATGGTGAAATAAGGAATAATCCCAATGGATTTAGGAATGCCCCTGAATGATTTAAGAACGTCCCTAAAAGATTCTGGGGCATCCCTAAAAGTTTCTGGGACGTCCCAAAAAGATTCTGGGACATCCCAAAAAGATTCTGGGACGTCCCTAAAAGATTCTGGGACATCCCTAAAAGATTCTGGGACATCCCTAAAAGATTCTGGGACGTCCCTAAACAGCCAAATTGAGCAATTTCAGCTCAAAACACCTGATTTTATCTGAAAATTCCTCTATAAGCCAAAATAGCCATTGTTAATAAACTGTATTTCATTTTTCTCCCAAACAATCAAAAACATTGTGTATTTTTGCCACATAAAGAAATTTCTGATTTTATGAAAGTTACTTATTACGGTCATTCTTGTTTTGGAGTTGAGATTTGCGGCAAAAAGTTGCTTTTCGACCCATTTATTTCTGCTAATGAAAAAGCTAAGGAAATTGATATCAATAAAATTGAAGCCGATTATATATTATTGAGTCATGGGCATGAAGATCATATTTTAGATGCCGTTTCGATTGCCAAAAGAACTGGCGCAACTGTGGTTTCAAATTATGAAGTGGTAATGTGGCTAATGAAAAAAGGAGTTGAAAAAGGTCATCCGATGAATCACGGGGGTTCTTGGATGTTTGGCGATATTAAGATAAAATGTGTAGTCGCTATTCACTCAAGTAGCATGCCCGACGGAAGTTATGGAGGCAATCCTGTTGGTTTTTTGATTGAAACCAAAGAAGGGAATTTCTATTATGCAGGTGATACTGCCCTTACTTATGACATGAAATTGATTGGGGATTATAAACGTATCGATTTAGCATTTCTACCGATCGGAAATAATTTTACAATGAGCATAGATAATGCACTAATTGCTTCCGATTTCATAAAATGTGACCGCATAATAGGAATGCATTATGATACGTTTGGATACATTGTGATAGATCATAAAGAAGCTTTGAACAAGTTCAATAATGCCGGAAAAGATTTATCGCTGATGAAAATAGGTGAAAATAAAGAGTTTTAAATTTAGAATTAAGAAATGGGAAAAATAATAGCAATTGCTAATCAGAAAGGTGGTGTTGGGAAAACAACAACTGCTATTAATCTTGCAGCTTCATTGGCTGTATTGGAATTTAAAACGCTTTTGGTTGATGCCGATCCTCAGGCAAATTCAACATCAGGAGTTGGTTTTGATCCGAGAAATATCAAGACGAGTGTTTATGAATGTATCATCAATGATGTAAACCCCAAAGACATAATTCTAAAAACTGAAACTCCGAATCTGGATTTATTGCCATCACACATTGATTTGGTTGGAGCCGAAATTGAAATCATCAATCTCCCAAACAGAGAGAATATGATGAAATTTGTTTTAGATAAGATTAAGAACGATTACGATTTTATTATTATCGATTGTTCCCCATCTTTAGGATTGGTCACGATAAATGCTTTGACTGCAGCTAACTCAGTTATCATCCCAGTTCAATGCGAATATTTTGCTTTGGAAGGATTAGGAAAATTATTAAATACGATAAAAATTGTTCAGCAAAGATTGAATACCGCTTTAGAAATAGAGGGAATTTTATTGACTATGTATGATACCCGTCTTCGTCTCTCGAACCAAGTTGTGGAGGAAGTGAAGAAGCATTTTCAGGAAATGGTTTTCGATACAATCATTCAAAGAAATACTAAATTAGGTGAAGCACCGAGTTTCGGACAAACAATAATTATGCATGATGTGAGTTCAAAGGGGGCAATTAATTACCTTAATCTTGCACGAGAAGTTTTGCAGAAAAATAAAATGACGAAAATAAACCAGGAAGATAAAATAATAAACATTGCTGATGAGTAACAAGAGAAACGCCCTGGGCAAGGGTTTAAGCGCATTGCTCGAAAACCCTGAAACTGATATTACCTCCAACAATGATTTGGGAGGTTCCACAGCAATTGCAGGTGCTGTTGCCAATATTGCAATAGATAAAATTGAAGCAAATCCATTTCAACCGAGAACGAATTTTGATGAGCAAGCTTTGATGGAATTATCTGAATCTATAAAGGAACAAGGAATCATTCAGCCTGTTACAGTTCGTAAATTAGGGTACGATAAATACCAGTTGATTTCTGGCGAGAGAAGATATAAAGCATCGGTGATGGCAGGATTAAAATATATTCCCGCATTTATCAGAATTGCTAATGACCAAGCAATGCTTGAAATGGCTTTAGTTGAGAATATTCAACGTGAGAATTTAAATTCCATTGAAATAGCTATCAGTTATAAAAGATTGATTGACGAATGTAACATAACACAAGATGAGCTTTGCACAAGGGTTGGAAAGAACAGAACTACAGTTAGTAATTACCTTAGATTATTGAAACTTCCGCCAGAAATCCAAATAGGTATTAGGGATGAAAAGATAACCATGGGGCATGCAAGGGCGATTATTAATGTTGATGATATCGTTCTTCAATTGAGGATTTTCAATGATATTATAAGCAACGAACTATCGGTTAGGAAGGTTGAAGAGATTGCAAGAACAGTTTCGAGTTATAAAAGCAAAGGTGACAAAAAAAACAATTCAAAAACTGCTTTGGATTTTGAATACAAGAAAATTCAGGATAAGCTTTCATCAAAATATGAAACGCAAATAGAAGTTAAGAAAGGAAGCAATGGCAAAGGAAAGATTGTTATTCCATTCTATTCTGATGATGATTTCAATCGCATTTTAGAATTGCTCGATAAATAATTATTATCTCCCTTTGAAATACTTTCTGTTATTGACCTCAATGATTTTTCTTTTTAGCTTTTCAATCCAAGCTCAAAACGAAAAAGCAAAGAAAGACACTACAGAAAAAGTTCCCGTTGATTCAAGCATTATCAAACACTCTCCTCGAAAAGCTACAATTTTCTCCGCTGTTCTTCCTGGTTTAGGACAAGTTTATAATAAGAAGTATTGGAAATTACCTCTTTTATATGGGGGCGTTGGAGTGCTGACCTATTTTATTATAACCAATAACAACTATTATCAAACCTATCGAAATCAATTTAAAATTCTCAATGATACATCAAACCAAACTGCTTATAATTCAATGGTTGCGCAATTGATGCTTACCTATCCGGGTGCAAGTCTTTCCGCGATTTCTTTAACCATTCAATCGGCAAGAGATTATTATCGTCACAATAGGGATTTATGTTTAATCCTCACAGGGATAGTTTATATCTTGAACATTGTTGATGCAGATGTTGATGCTCATTTATTTTATTTCGATGTGAGCGATAAACTCACCCTGAATTGGAAACCTACCTTTTATCAAGAATCTAACTTCAAAAATTACCCCGGACTATCATTAAAATTAAATTTCTAAAATATGAAAATTGCACTTATCGGTTATGGAAAAATGGGCAAAGTGATTGAAACTATTGCTCTCGAAAAAAAACATGAAATCGTCCTTGAGGTAGATACTCATAATAAGGATAACTTCTCGCTGGATGATTTGAAAAAGGCGGATGTTGCTATCGAATTCACAAATCCGGGCGGTGTTGTTGGGAATATTCTGAAATGTTTCGATGCCAATGTTCCGGTTGTTGTTGGAACTACTGGTTGGAATACAAGGATTGAAGAATTATCAAAAATCTGCAAGGAAAGAAATCAAACCATGTTTTATGCTTCCAATTTCAGCATTGGGGTAAATATTTTCTTTCGTTTGAATGATTATCTATCTAAAATCATGAATAATTTCCCAGAGTACGATGTTTTTATTCAGGAGATTCATCATATCCATAAATTGGATTCTCCGAGCGGAACGGCAATAACTCTTGCCAATAATATCGTTAAAAACATCGACCGAAAGGATAAATGGGTTAATTTTGATTCGGATGAAGAAAATGAATTATCCATCATTTCGGATAGGGAAGAGGAGGTGGCGGGGACGCATATCATCAATTATTATTCTGATGTTGATGATATAGAATTGACCCATGTTGCCAATAATAGGGAAGGTTTTGCCAATGGTGCGCTTACTGCCGCCGAATGGGTTATTGGCAAAAAAGGGGTTTTTGGCATGGATGATATGCTGAAATTCTAAGGATTTTAATGTAAAATGGTTCAAAACCTGAACTTTAAACTATATCTCGGGAACTTCAAAAGATATCTCAGGAGTTTCAAAAGAACCCTTGTGAACTTCAAAAGACATCTCGGGAACTTCAAAAGAATCCTCGGGAACTTCAAAAGACATCTCGCGGACTTCAAAAGACATCTCGTGAACTTCAAAAGATATCTCGTAGACTTCAAAAGATATCTCGCGAACTTCAAAAGATATCTCGGCAACATAAAACCATATAGTTTGAACTCTCTATAATAAGGTTTTAAGCCCATAAACAACTATTTTCCCTATCTTTGCGCACTTATAAATACTTTTTGAAGTAAATTACCGTTGACAGAACTTAAATAATTATATGAAGAAAATACTTTCGCGACTTAATAAAAGGCAAAAAGCATGGTTTTGGGGCTTTACCGTTTTTAATGGATTATTCTTTTGTTTAATCTTTTTTTTAGCTGGGGCTGATATTATCAATGCTTTGGCGATGCTTTTTATCACCCAATTCCTGATTGTGACTTATTATATGAGCATCCGAAATGACAAGAAGAAAACCAAAACCCGTGAATGGTTTGATGCTATTGTTTTTGCCGTTGTTGCCGCAACTTTAATAAGAGCTTTCTTTCTCGAGGCATTTACAATTCCTACCTCATCTGAAGAAAAGACTTTGATGATTGGCGATTTTCTTTTCGTAAGTAAATCGAGTTATGGAGCACGACTTCCGATGACTCCCATTGCTTTTCCATTTGCCCATCATACCATGCCTTTGATTGGTGGAAAGGCTTATATCGAGTGGCCTAAGATTCCTTATTATCGTCTTCCAGGTTTCGGGCACGTTAAGAATTATGATGCTGTTGTTTTTAATTATCCTGATGGAGATACCGTTGCTTTGGGTCAGCAGGACCAGAGTTATTATCAATTAGTCAGAGATTATGGACATGATGAAGTCTGGAAAGAAAACGGAATAGAACGCAATACCGGTCAGCCATTTGGAAAGGTTGTTGCGCGCCCCGTTGATAAGCGAGAAAACTACATCAAGCGTTGCGTTGGAATTGCTGGTGATACTTTATATATCAAAGACCGAACACTTTTCATAAACAATAAACCTGCGCTCGTTGTTGGAACCATGCAGTATAGCTATGAATTATCGGTTGGCAATTCCAATGTTCGTGTTCCAAATTTCGGTGGCTCAGGTGTTCAAAGTAATACCACAGAAACTGCGAGCAATGGAGGTTTAACGCAACAAATTCTTGATGATTTCGATATCACAGAAAAGGTATATCCTCTGAGAAATGGAAATTTCTTTATCACTCTTCCAAATGATAAAGTAGAAAAGTTCAAGCAATTGTCATTTGTTAAATCTCTGAAACCAATGATTGCTGATAGTGGTGTTTATGATCCAAGAATTTTCCCGCATAGCCCTAACTACACCTGGAACGTTGATAACTTCGGTCCCCTTGTGATTCCAAAAGCCGGCATGACAATTAATATCGACACCACTAATATTGTTCTTTACGATAGGATAATAGGTGTCTATGAACATAATGATTTAAAGGTTGTAGGAGATAAAGTTATGATTAACGGCAAGGAAGCTAAGACCTATACTTTCAAGATGAATTATTATTGGATGATGGGTGATAACCGCCACAATTCTGCCGATTCGCGCTTCTGGGGGTTTGTTCCTGAAGACCACATCGTAGGTAAAGCAGTCTTTGTTTGGATGTCATTAAAAGAAAATGCTTCAATAGGTAATAAATTTCGTTGGAACAGGTTCTTCACCTTTGTTCATCCCGATGGTTTATCGCGCTCTTATTTCATTCCTTTCCTCATCATTGTTTTCTCTATAATTACCGGATTTTACCTTTACGGAAGGCGAAAGAAAAAAGCATAACAAGCTCCTCTTTCCACCATGAAAAAACTTTTAAACCGACTTAACAAACGACAACGCCGAAGGTTTTTCATACTTTCCGGCATAAACTTTCTCTTTCTTTTAATTCTTTTATTTGGTGCGGGTGCTATCATTCTTAATGCCGTAACCATCTTTCTCATTATCCAGTTTCTTATCACTGCTTATCATCTTTCTTTGCATGCCGAAGGTTCAAAAACAACCAGGGGTGAATGGTTTCATGCTATCATCTTTGCATTCGTAGCAGCAATTATTATTCGCTCATTTATGCTGGAGGCATTTACGATTCCTTCTTCTTCTATGGAGAAAACCTTGCTTGTAGGAGATTTCCTTTTTGTAAGTAAGGTTACTTATGGTCCGCGCATTCCAATGACGCCTGTCACCTTTCCTTTTTCTCATCACACGCTCCCTTATCATGGTTGGAAATCTTATCTCGAATGGTTGAAACTTCCTTATTATCGCCTTCCCGGTTACAGTCATATTAAGAATAATGATGTGGTGGTTTTCAATTATCCAATGGAAGATTTTCGCCCTGTAGATAAACGTGAGCATTACATCAAAAGGTGCGTTGCAATCCCGGGAGATACTCTCGCTATCAAACAAGGCGATGTATTTATCAACAGCAAAAAGCTACCCATGAAAGATCACGCTCTTCTCACTTATCATGTCAAAACCGATGATGTTGCTTTCTTTGAGGATAGCATAAGATATGTTGAAGCCTACCAACCGCAATTGATTTCGAACATGGGCGATTATATTGTTCCATTATCTGAAATTGGGATGGAACAAATAAAGAAAATGAAGAATGTCAGCCTTGTTGAGCGACTTTCTGATGAGGATGTTCGTCATTATTATTCCAATACTATTTTCCCTTATGATAAATTTCATGATTGGAATGTGGATAATTTCGGACCCTTGGTTATTCCAAAAAAGGGTGTTACCGTAAC
>Ga0207096_1221_pt1 | contig 9680 bp, 6 predicted proteins | sample Alteio_BWMinHeat_86_FD_153547 | JGI IMG/M metagenome (GOLD analysis project Ga0207096, IMG submission 153547) | Enriched cells from forest soil in Barre Woods Harvard Forest LTER site, Petersham, Massachusetts, United States -... | ecosystem: Environmental > Terrestrial > Soil > Temperate forest >...
TATAACGATTGATGACATCCGGTGGATTCGGGGTGACGAACATCCAACAAAAATGATGTTGTGTCGGATAAGGTCCTGGAGTGATTTCAGAACCGCTGCAATAATTATGCGATGCATCATAAAATAAAAAAGCAAAAAACGGTTTGGAAGGTTCGCGAGTTTTGATGAATTGATCAAATTCACGTGTAATAAATTGATCGCGTTCCGCAGAATTTTTACCCAAAGAAAGCGTGTTCGGAGTGGATGCAAAGAAAGGGAAGACATGATCTCCGCTCCACAATACTTTTGTTTGATACCCTTCTTGTAATAACACATGCGAAAGGCTTGAATCCATCTTATTGTTTGTTATGGAAGAGAGATAGCTGCTGGGCAAGCCATAAAGTAAGGAAAACAAACCAGGCAGGGTGGCATTGCCGCCGCTATAATGATGTTTAAATTCCCAGGCATTTTTTGCGAATTCCGCGATATGCGGGGTGAGTGCCTGATTCATGGCGTCAAAACGCCATGTTTCTATGCCTATAATCAGAATGTTATAAGGATCACGCGGACGATCGCACTGGATGGGGTGTAATGGGTAATGAATAGAGGAGGGTGAGGGAAGTTGTGGTTTTGCAAACCCATTTTCACTGCATTTTTCTACCAATAATGCGCTATTTTTGATGGGTAATATCATGGCAAATAGATTATTGTAAAAAGGAAGATAAGGGGTTTGCCGTGCCAGAACCGCATCATTATTTCCTATGGATAAAATTAAAATAAGATAAGAGAACACTAAAAATCCAAACAAAGTCGCAATGATTTTTTTTCCGTGGGGGAGGGTTAGCTTGGTCAATATCACGGAAGCTAGGCCTATTTCAATCAGTGCAATAGCGGCTATGATAGCGGCTACAACCCGCAATTGAGACGTGGACAATTCAAAAAAATTCATTAACCCGCTTTTGGTGAATGCAATTTTCAAGAACATGAGGTTAATATGAAAATGGTATTGCGAAAAAACGAGGCTGTCTGCCAGTAATAGCGTGGTGCTTAGGGTGCCAATGACAACCGCCAATGGACAAATGATCCATTTTTTGCGGGTGATGAGGGTCATGGGCAAGATAATGAGAAGACAGGGCAAGAAGGTCAAAAAGGTCAAATGACCCAAATAGGCCAAGAAAATGAAAGAAAGAACTTTGATTTTTTGCCAGACAGGAACGAAATCAATGAAGCTCGTTCCATAAAGTGTTTTGGACGATAAAATAATGGATAAATATTTGAACCCTATAAGCCAGGAGATTACGGCGTTGCTTAAAAAAAACCACTCTAAGAAATAGAGAGCGGTTTTTTTGTTGTGGTTCTTAAGTGTGCTCATCTAAGGCCCTGCGAATAAATAACTCGTACATTTAGCATCCCATCTAAGGCTCATCTTTGAGCTTTTTATTTCGCGAAAAAATGCTCACATAGTATAACTATGCGCACATTTTTTCGCAAAATAAAAAACTCAAATCTGAACCTTATCTGGGCGCTAAATGTACGAGTTATTTATTCGCAGGGCCTAAGGATCTGTCAAAGAATAACTTTCACTTCTAGCATCCCATCTGGAGGCCATCTTTGAAAGCTTTATTATGCGAAAAAACGCTTACATAGCGCAACTATGCGCGCATTTTTTCGCATAATAAAGCTTTCAAATCTGATCTCCATCTGGGCGCTAGAAGTGAAAGTTATTCTTTGACAGACCCTAAGTCTCGAAAAACGAATACAAAAAAATGCTTTTGGCTCATCAGGCCGATAGGCCTGAGTGCTTCACTAGCCCAGGCAAAGGCGCGCTTTTTGCGCCGCAGGCCTGGGTAAAGATGTAAAAATACGATAAAGCCCTGAAGGGGCGTCACAAAAACTCTCGCGCTTTCAGCGCTTGATCAGGTTTGTGTTTCTCTACCCAGGGCTACGGCGCAAAAAGCGCGCCTCCCCCTGGGCTAGTGAAGCACTCAGGCCTATCGGCCTGATGAACCAAAAGCATTTTTTTATATAGCAGCATTCGTAACTCTAAAAACCTCTTTAACATCTTCCCACAATTTGAAATAATTTCAAAATTTATCCGACAGGAAAAACCCCATGCGTTTCTTAATCACAGGCGGTTCAGGATATTTCGGTGGAGAGCTGAAACGCGCCCTATTGCAAGAAGGCCATCATTGCGTCAACATCGATCTGGCAGAAGATGCCGATACCCATCTCCACCTCGTCAGCATCAAAGGCAGCGTGACGGATGCCGCTCTTCTCGAAACTATTTTTACCAAACAAGGCCCTTTTGATGGTATATTCCACGCTGCCGCACAATTGCAATTAACACGAAAAACCCGCCCTCTTTTTTATGCCACTAATGTCGACTCTACACAGCTATTGGCGGAACAGGCTGTGCAACAAGGCGTCAAACAGTTTGTTTTTATCTCCTCTAACTGTGTGTACGGTAAAATCAATGGCCTCAATATCCCCGAAGAAACGCCCTTGCATCCTTTTGAAGTCTATGGTCAAACGAAAGTGGCCTCAGAAACCTTGTTGCAACGTTTTAAGGATAAGATGAATGTCATTATTTTTCGTCCCCCCACCATTATTGGCGAAGGACGGTTGGGTATCTTATCCATTGTATTTGATTTTATCCGCGAAGGACGCAAAATCGGGTTGGTGGGGGATGGGGAAAATCGATATCAGTTTGTTTACAGTAACGACTTCATTCATGCGTGCAAAGAAGCGGTTCGATATGAAAAAAGCGGGATATTCAACATAGGGTGCGATAATATTCCCACACTCAATCAACTATTCCAAACCCTGATCGATCAAGTCGGTAGTTCATCCAGACTGTATCATCTTCTGCCTTCTCTTGCCGTGCCGGTCATGAAGCTGTGTTTTAAATGGGGGATTTCACCTCTGGGTCCTTATCAATACAATATGATTATGAATACGTACAGCGGTGATACAACGCGTCTCCGAAAGGAGTTAAACTGGAGCCCGACAAAATCGAATGTGGACATGTTACTCGATAATTATCGCTATTATGATACGCATTACGAGCAAATCCATGCGAGGCACAATCAACTGTCTGGTCATCGCAAAGCAGGACAGGGTGGAATTTTAAAATTAATGAAGTGGATGTCATGAAAATGGTTCTGTTAAAAAAACCCATTCAATCACTCATCGGAGTGATTGTGCTCATCATGCTCGCTATGGGCCTTTACAGTGGGATAAATAATACTTATATGCTGATTGGGCAATCGTATAATTATTTTTTTGGCCCACTGGGGGATCAGCTATATGATGCCGCACGCATTGTCTATCCCATATTTGAAGGCCATGCTTCGTGGCGCCATCTCCTTGATCCTTTTGCCGAGCATCGTGTTCTTATGGAGCGATTGCTCATGTTATATGACATGACTTTTCATCATGGGATGGAAATCATGCATCCTTATCGATTAGTGATCACATTTTGGTTGGCCTGCCTTCTTTTCATAGTCAATGTTGTTCTTGTTAACCATAAAATGGCTTTACATGAAAAAATGATTCTTTCCAGCTGTGCTTTGGGTTTGTTTCTGGCGAATTTGAGTTTTTGCAATTTTATGAGTGCGATTTTATTTACCTGGCCGCTCATTGTTTTATTCAGTTTGTCTTGTTTTATTTGTTTGGCAGCCTATGCCGACTCGGTACGAAACTCAAAAACGAGCCACCGTATTTTGTTTCTGATGCTCACTACACTTTTTGCCTATCTCGCTATTTTTTCATTCAATATTGGCTTGATCGTGTGGCCTATTGTTTATTTAGTCCTTTACAAACAAGGCGTGCTGCGCAAACACGTTTGGGTGTGGTTGCTGCTAGCGGGATTGTCCTATTACATTTATTTCAATCATGGATGGCATCCCGGAACATTTCGATCAGACCATGGGCTTGAACGGGCTTTGTTACATCCCATCCGTCCTTTTCTGTATTTTAGCCGCATTGTCAGTGTCCCTTTCATTGAAAATGCGTCGCATGCCGCTTCAATTTCTACGATTTTAATGGGTATTGCATTGCTTTCTACCGGCATTTATTTTCTAAGCCGTTTTTGGTTGCTAGCAAAATGGTCTTACAGCGACAGCATCTTGTTTTCTTTTCTGTTGTTTTCATTATGCGGTTTAACGGCTATTACCCTGATGCGGGCATGGGTGGATGCAGAATACCTTGGGATTGGTTCCCGCTTTCTCTATATCAGTTTCATGGCGTGGCTATCGATTTTAACCAGTTATTTTCGTTTTTTTGGTTACAAGCAAAAAGCAGTCTCCCCTGCGTGCGTATTGCTAACGACCGTGTTGGTGGGTTATCTCTTTTTCTATTTTATTCGTCACGATACGGGATCATTTCCTGTCGGTGAGGTATCCAATCCTTATTTTATTGCGCTCAGTACGGATATTCCCATCAACCAATCGTTTGTGAATTATGCCAGAATTTTTAATAACGATGATGATATCAACCATCATCAATATGCGAATGCCGTGCAAAAGCATTACAAAATGGGTGTTTATGCATTGTGGCCTAGTCAATGGATTAATAAGCAATGGACGACGCACGGTGCTCGTTGCAATGCGGAAGTGACGCATCATATCACTGCGGATTTACGCAAAACGGGGAATCCTGCTTTATTTATTGAATCCGATGTGAAGGCACAGCAAAAAACGATTGCGCATTCCTATATTCTTTATCTTGATCCTAACGACGTTGTGGTCGGGTACGCGCTCCCTTTTCGACAAAATGTCCGCCTGCTGCCGCATACGTCCCCCACGCAGACAAAATGGCTAGGGGCTATCAATTCATCGCTTACGCCTTATTCTTTTATTCAAGCGGAATGGGTGAATACCGCTTCTCAGCAAGTCTGTGAGTTAGGCAGAATGACGATTAACGCTATCGCAGCGCTTTAATGAGAGGATATATGAGTCTAAATATTAAACATACAGAAGTCGATAGGTTAGCCAGATTATTATTACAAATACAAGATCGTCGTTTACAAGAAGATTTGTTAAAAATTGGCCAACGTTGTGCAAATCTTCCCGATAAAGATCCTCGTTCTTCGGACGACATTATCGGATACGATTCTTCAGGTGTAATGGGTATATAGTAATCGATACTTCTGCTATTTAACCGCTTGGTGTGCGCAGGGATTACCGAACCACTTCAAATAATACATTTTTGCAATCATTTTCAAGATACACCATCCATTGTAGGGAACAGACATTTTGCTCTTCCCCCCAATCCGCTTAGGCTCATCCCCTGGAATTTCCAATACTTTTAAATCACGCAACGCCGCGACAGCAGAAACCAATGGTTCAAAGACAGGCCCATCCAAGCATCTCTCAAATTCCGGATAACGGGTGACAGCAACATCGAAACCCCGATAAATGGTTAATGAATCGGTGATGGGTTGGTTACCCAAATAGCGGATGAACCGGGTAAACATGAAATTGCCAAAAGCGGTCACTATATTATCGTCATCAGAGTGAGCTGGCGGGAGATAACGTGACACCACCACTAAGTCATGCCCTTCCCGCAGACGTTGGACCAACAGAGGCAATTGTTCGAGCATACAGTTACCATCCAAGCTAAACTCAACAACGCAATCCGTAGTGAGTGTAGCGATGGCATCCATGACAGCTGCGCCTAATCCCTTGCGTAGTTGCGACATAATGCGAATGCCATTTTCAATGGCAAACTCCACGGTACCATCGGTTGAGCCCCCATCGACCACTAAAATATCATCAAAGAGGGAGCGATCGATTTGAGGGAAAATTTTCTTGAATCCCACAATTTCATTGAGTGTGGGCAAAAGCAGTGTGACTGTTTTTTTCGGAGGTATCATATTTGTTCTCTTGAAAATGACCGTACAGGAACCCGTAAGAAACTGATTACAACACCGGGCAAATATACCATCATTCCTATCAATCGGTAAGCCACAAAAACGGTGGCAAAAGGACCTGAGATTCCTGGATTCAGCAGCATAATCACTTTAACAAAAGCGGCCTCGCCGATGCCAATGCCGCCGGGAGTGATGGGAATGAGATTGGCGACTTGGGTAGCGGCAATGGCGATGGCATAGCTTGAGAGAGTCACGGGAGGGAAGTGCATCATATTAGCGATTTGGACAATGGCCAAAACGATGAACAGTTGTATCAACACCGAAATCAAGATGCATTTGACCAAAGTTCGCTTCGCATGACGATAAATGTGCATGGCATCAAGCAGAGAGAGGATAGGATGAACCCAGCGTGAGGCAGAAAATCGTTTATGGAGTATTTCTCGTAGTCCTATTCTTTCAGGAAGCATTAAAGACAGGATGAAAAATGCCACTGTTAAGCCACAAATAAAATAACAACTCATAAAAAAAACATGAAAATGCGTCCCTGCACTCAGAGAAACGCTGCCATGTATCAACCCCATCAAACTGACTATCATAAAAATACCGAGCAATCCGGTGACACGATCGAGCAAGACAGAAAGAATGACGGCGCTTTTTTTATCCGGCTCTCGCCCCAACAAATAATAAGCCCGCATCACATCTCCCCCCACATTCCCGGGCAATAGGCTATTAAACGCCGTCCCCAAATACGTGGCCAAACTGGTTCGCCAAAACCCCATATCAATACGCTGTTCCGCATTCAAAAGCCGCCAGCGCCAAGCATTGGCGAGGACCATTGCAATAAACAGAGTTCCGGTGAATAACAATAATACGCCATTTTGTAGCAAAGAGTGCAGTAAGTTGACTTGAATAAATGAGCAGTGGACCAGGTACCATAGAATAAGCACCATGGCGGCGTATTTGGCTGTGGTTTTGAGAAAGCGGGGGGGCAATCTGATCAATTTAATATAATCACGGAAATTAGTCATATGTTCAAAGAGTCTTCTATAGACATGGTAACTATATAATATACTTAGGCTCTGTCAAACAATAACTTCCTCTTTTGGCATCCCATCTGGGCGCCAAAAGAGGAAGTTATTGTTTGACAGACCCTTAATATGTTATTAAACCGTCCATTATAGACACCCAGAATATGATAGCAAGAATTTGAAGTTATTTTGCAGTTGATTTAACAAAACCCATCAAGCGCTGGTCGGCTCAATACCGCAAGTATTGCTTCGGTTTTTTTAATTGTAAATCGTTTCAACTCCTCGTAATCTGAACGTTAAAATCTCGCATCTTGAAGTGCAATGGGTAAGCCGATGATTAAAGTGCAGCGTCTTTGTTTTTTAGGAAGTCTTGTTGGCATCTATCTATTTAGCTGGATTATTCAATCGCATCATTTAATTGGTTGGGACATTAGTTGGGGATTGCATGAGACAAAGCGTTTATTAGCCGGTGGACAATATGCCAGCGATTTCTTCGAACCAAGTCCCCCTATGTTTTTGTATCTATATGCCCCGACTTTTTTGATTGCAAAAACGTTATCGATTTCTCTATTTTCGGCTTTTCGACTGACCATTTTTATTCTGACATCGCTTTCACTTCTTCTCTGTTACCCATTACTGAGATCGATTGCTCCATTGTTTACACTGATTCTTGCGATAACATTGCTTGTTTTACCCGGAACATTAGACTTTGGCCAGCGAGAACACTTATTAGTTATTCTGTCCATGCCTTATTTTTTGTTGGTTGCAGCTCGTTTAGAAAATCGCCATGTTAATGTTTATATGGCAGCGATAATTGGATTTTTAGCCGGACTAGGGTTTGCTATTAAACCTTTTTTCTTGATCACTTTTGGATTAATAGAACTCTATTATCTTTTTTATAATAAAAGCCTATTGGCATGGATGCGCGTAGAAACGCTTGTCATTCTAGGGGTATTCATCTTTTATATTGCGATTATTTGTATTTTTCATCGTAATTATATTACTATTATGCTGCCTGTTTTTATGGATTTATATTATCAAGGGTGTGGTGAAAAATGGTCAGCATTAATTTTTGAACCCGCCATCATTTATTGCTTTATTGTGATGTGTTGTTGTGCCATGTTAAAGAGTGACACTTATAAGGCATTAAATGCTCTATTTATTATTGCATTGATAGGATTTTTAATTTCTTACTTTGTACAGAGAACGACCTGGAACTACCATCTTCTTCCTGCTTATAGTATGGCATTTTTGCTTTTATCGCTGTTTTTTTTCACATTTCTTCTTCCTGTTATAAACAAGAGAAGTGATATTATTTTTTTTGCAATGTTTTCTTTTCTTATTTTTTCATTTCCTGTTTGCTATAGTTTTGTTCTTTATTCTAGTTGTTTTTCTTACGAAAAAAAGATAACTGGCTTGATTGAGTTTATGAAAATTCATGCGGAAAATAAACCAGTCTATTTTTTCTCAACGGCTCTCCTTTATGAATTTCCAGCGGTAGATTATGCAAATGCTATCCCAGCGTCCAAGTATGCCGCTTTTACCGAGTTATATTGTATTTTAAAAAAAATCCACAGGGCTCATGATAATAAAGATATTTTTTATTTGATGCGAAAGAAAACTATTTTTGAAGAAAAAATAGCGGATGAAATTATCACAAAAAAGCCTATTTTGATATTGGTTGATATGCAAAAAAATAAGTCTCATCTTGAAGGAATCCCATTTGACTTCTTGCCTGATTTCTTGCAGAGCAAAAAATTTCAAGCTGCATGGAAAGATTATCGTTATTTAAGTATGCTCGAAAATAAAGTATTTTATAAAATTGCAGTATATGAGCGCATAAAAAGATAATATTATATTCTATATAAAACACCTAAATTTATTCCAATAAAAATGCTTAATATCGCAGAAAATATAAAAATATATTTTACATTTTTCAAAATAAAATTTGAGATATTCTGTTCTTCTAATAGCCAAACGCTCATGATCGCTAACATAATGAGATAGGGGCTAAAATCGCTCGCATATCTTTGGGTTGCTCCGCTAATGGTACAAAGAAAACAAGTGATTACGATAGGAATAACAGAGAGAAAGATTAAAAATAAAGCAAGAGGAGTGGATTTATGATTATTTTTTCTAATAAGAGCTTTAATACTGTAAGGCAATGTAATAATAAACAGTATAAAAGGGGATGTTAATAAAACGCCAATGGTTGGCTCATATAAATAATGCTTCATCAAAGAGATAGCCGAGTCATGAACCAAGTGAATGTAAGGAAATTTTTTTTGGATTGAATAAGGTTCTAAAAAATAATTAAAAAATCCGCTCCAAAAATTAGAACACAGATGGCTAAAATCGAATAAAGATTCTTTTCTTGGGTCAAATCCTGCGAGTTGAAATTTTTGCCCAAATTCCAGTATGGAATCGAAGCGAAAATAATTATATAAGGCCAATAAAATTCCGACAAATAACGGTGGATAACATAATATTGCTGTCAGGCTAAATTTATTTTTTTTTGGAGCGTATGTTAAAATGTAAAAAAGCATTGCGGGAATAAGAAAAAAGCAAATTAACGCAAAATGAGGCCTGCATGCTGCCGTGAGCGACAAAAACAGGCTAAATAAGAAAACATTTTTTTTATTAATTGGGTTGTTGACTGATTCATAAATAAAAAAAATGGCGAGCATCATTAAGAAAAGAGCAGACGATATCGCCACTTCGTAGAATCTAGGCCTAGATAATAAGTATGGGGCATTATTTGTAAAGCCTATCATTAATCCCACCAACAACAAGTATAATTC